>JACCDO010457418.1_pt1 | contig 135829 bp, 102 predicted proteins | sample 7446101 | NCBI WGS metagenome assembly JACCDO01 (sample SAMN15323440, study PRJNA562643) | freshwater metagenome | isolation source: river surface water | place: USA:Blue River Watershed | collected 2017-08-16
ACAAAAGTACGATTTCTGTGTGTGTCGAGGGTAGTGAAATTTTGAAAATTTTGGCGAGTTAAAATTTTTTCTCAAAATCGCAAAAACTCATTACTCAAAAAAATCGGCTGAAAAATGAAAAATAATACATGTTTTCTGACGATAGAACTATATTAGTAAGCAGTTTTTATATGTTATTTTTCATGAAATTTTGAGATTTTTTATCAAGAAACTATCGAGAAAACTCAATCTTTTAAAGATAAATTTAACTTTTAAAGATTCTGTTATCATAAAAAATGATAAAAAATATTAATAAATTTAAAAAATAGCAAAAATAAAAAGATATTATGATCACATTTTATATTTATAAAAATAGTAATATAATTTATAATGGATTAATAAATATTTATAAAAGTACACAAGTAACATATATTTCATACGATATCTGTACGAAATATATAGGATAAACATAAGACAATAATTTTCTAGTAAAATAATAGTAAAATAATAATATATTAATTAAAGCTAAACGCCAAAGCAGAAAATCCTCCAGCTATTCTAATAACATTATAAGTGATTGCATATAAACTAAAATTAACGTCAGTATAATTATATAATATATCTTCATTAGAATTATAAGTAATTTTAGGATCAATATCAGACAATGCATAATAAAATATGTTTTCATCTAAATTAACAGCAAGTACTTGTCCTAAAAATCTACTAAAATTACAAGTTGACGATGGTTGTAAATCTTCAGGAAATAAAGCAAATGAGTAGCAATAAATACCACAATTAGGTATATTAGTATTATGTTGATAAGTTTGAACTAAATTATAATATTTTGCAACACCTATTTTTTTCTTAATTCTTTCATAACCATTTAATAATATATTGGCATCTATTAAAGCATCTTTATCTTCTCTAGGATTCAAAGAATAATTATTATAAATACATCTTTGTGTTCCATTTTTATTTTCTAGAAAGGCTGATTTTTGAAATGTCCAAATTAATTGTTTGCATGGATGTTTCAAGTCTAAGTTAATATTATAAGATACAGTATTATTTACAACAGATGTATTTTCTAGAGTACTTGCAGCTGTTTCAGCATTATAATTTTTTAATATTTCTGTAACAGTTTGTATATTTTCTATTAAATATTCATGAGATGATTGAGCGAATTTTCTTCTTTCTTGACCATCTAAAAATACATATTGAGTTAATAAACTTACTTCTAATCTATAATTCTTATCATTCCAGAAATCTTCTAAAGTATATACTTCTCCATCTAATAATTCTACTAAACCACATTGATTAATATTTCTAAATTTAATTCTTAAAGATAGATCACTATATTGAGATGCAACTAATGGAAAAGCAGATCCCATATTTTTATTAAACCAAAAATTTAATGGTATATTAATAAAATAAGCTGGTTTAACATCTTCATTATATGTTGTTAATTCTTCTAGATTACCAATTAAATCATTATATAATTTATCCAATCTATTTTTTTTTCTTAATTCATATGATGTTTCAAAATAAGTACCATAGTGTCTATCTATTTGTTCTCCACCTAATCTAACATCAATATAATCTATGATATTATGACCAATATTTTGATTCCATGCAAATTTTAAATTATTTTGGATAACTTTGTTATAATCATTTAATGCTGTAGTATATTCATGCCAAAAATATTTTTGACATCTTTTTGATACTATCATTGCATTACTAACATAAGTATATAATTCATCTACCGTAACAGACGATTGATTATTTATATATTTTTGATAAATAGAATATATGTTAGAATTACTTAATAAAACATTTATATTATAATCAGTTTGTTGAATAACTAAATCATTATAATTTTGTAAAGCTACTAAACCATTACCAGAAAAACTATTATTGATATCTTGTAGAAATTTACTAACAGTAATATTTGCTAATTTATAATTATTATAAGATGCTCTGTATGCATCCATATTATATCTCATAAAAGTTTCAACAGTAGTATAATTACTTATATTTGGTTGTACAATAGAAACATATGGTAAAGATAATTCAGCTCTAGAAAAATAAACCTCAGGTATTGCTATTTTTAAATAACACTTTCCAACTAGATCACCAATTCTATCAAAAGTTATTTCATATTCATCTCCAAAATTAACATCAGTATTATAGCCTATTTCTATAGACTCCATAGCAAAATTTGTATGACGTCTATATACAACTTTAAAAAAAGTTATTTGAGGGGCCCCTGTTAAAAATAAATCGGTTGACCCATATGATAATATACTTAATATTCCTCCTGTCATTATATTAATAATATAATAATAATAATTAAATTAATTTTATAAAAACAAATACACATTAGAAAAAGTATAATCTAAAATAATAATATATGGTAAAATTAAATAATATCAATATATCTAAGTGCGTGTATAATAATAAAAAGTATGCTATTCTAAAAGTTCCATATAAAACAACAGAAGTTCCTATTATATTAGACCGAGGAATCTATGATAAAATAAAAAATGTAGATGTACAATGGAATATTTCACCAAATAATAATGGTACTGTTTATACAATGAAAGATAATAAAATATTATATTTACATGAAATAGTATATTATATTAATAATAATATTAAAAATAAATATCCAATAGTTCATTTAAACAAAATTGGTTTAGACAATAGATATGAAAATTTAATAGAAGATAGTAAATATAAACAAGTTAGAAAAAATTTAAATAAAAAAGCAAGAACTATTAAATTAAACAATATAGATGTTGATAATTTACCATCATTTGTATGGTATCTTAAACCTGATACAAGTCATGGAGAAAGATTTCAAGTTGATTTAGGTAATATAAAATGGAAATCAACTAGTATTGATAAATTATCTCTAAAATACAAATTAGAAGAAACAAAGAAATTCTTAAGACAATACAAAGAAAGAAATGCAGCAGAATTTACAGATAATTCTATGAACTCTGATCTTAATGCTCATGGTATCAAATGCAAACAAGATTTTTATAATATATTAAATAAAGTTAATATGATATATGATTATAATTTAAATAATAATACTGATATGTTATTAAAAGAAGATGTTAGTGGATTAAATAATTTAGAAAAACAATTATTAAAAGAATTTGATATTAGAGATAATAAAAGTACTTATGATAGATTTTTAGCTAAGTTAACTAAGATAACTAATAAAAATTGATTCGCTATAATAAAATCTATCGATTTTAGTTATAGCTCATTAATTTTTAGTATAATCCTAAAGGATTATACTAAAAATTGAAATTATTAAATATCTGATATCTTTTATAAGTAAAATTTATATCACCCAACTTTTCTTCAGTTCTATCGGACAGTCACTCTCACTCACCATGACGAAGACTTTTCGCAAGAATGCAAAGAACACTGACAAGGCCTTTAAGGGCATTCGCAAAAACGACAACAGCTCGGCGCGGAGCACATTGCGCCAGAAGTGCCAGACAAGCGACTACGACTACGACGACAGCAACGATTACATTGTTAAGTCGCACGAGCGCAAATCAGAAGTCTGGAACTTCTTTCCCCAACACAAGAAGAAGTACGACAGCGCCGCCAAGTTTCCGCTATTTGCCCGCCAGGTCAACATCGATGACACTGGTGCTGATGCGGATGACGAGATGGTGACTGCTGGTGGCATCAAGCGCGATCTCCGTCCGCCGACTCGCCGCCAGATTAACCACACCAAGGAGCGCTTCTACATCAACGATCGCGTCAACACTCGCATCGTCACCGCCCCCTACTTTCAGACGTTCGACGAGTACATGGTGATGATGATACAGGAGTACTTTCCGAACTTTCCGCACATCGAGAACTAAAGTTGTCGACAAAATTTTTTTTATAAATTACAAAAAATTATAAAAAAATAAAGTAAATTTCTTGAATTTAAATATTTTATGTATTTACAATTCTACAGATTTGTATTAGTAATACTAATAACAATCGCTAGAATTTAAAAAAATATTTATAATTATAAATATTTTTTTACAATTCTACCGATTTGTGAACCAAGTTATTTATAAATGGATTGTTATTAAGATTTTGTTGTGTGTATTCATTAATTCTTGTATTTCTTACACTTCTACCAGTTGGTGTTTGTGTTAAAGTAAATGATAATTTTTCATTGATAGCAATTGTAGATGATAATAAATCTCTCTTAATTTGTATTGGTTCACATAAACTGACAGTAGTAAAATCCATAATTGGACCCATATTAAATTTAGAGTTAGTTGGTGCTCTACCTTTAGATATAACTTCTCTTGTAATATTAATTTGTGAGTTATTAGCATCTTCTCTTTGTCTACCAGGAAGATATACACCATTTGCACCAGCAGCGGCTCTTCCTAATTTAGAATGGATTTCTCTCATAGTCATATCAGGAGTAGCATTAACGTAATCGAGTGAATAACTCTTTTGTTGATCAGATGTACCCATATTACCAGCTCTATCTGTTCTTTCATGAATGGCTCTCATTGTCATATCTGGAGTCATAGTCTTAAAATCAATAACATAACTTTTATTTTGATCACCAGTAATAATATTACCAGCTCTATCTGTTTTAGCGTGAATTTCTCTCATTGTCATGTCTGGTGTCATAGTCTTAAAATCAATAACATAACCTTTATCATTATGGTCTTTAAATTCAGCACCATATCTGTCAAATTTGTCATGGATATCTCTCATTGTTGTATCTGGTGTGTAAGTCTTAAAATCTATAGCATAACTACCATTACGATCACTATTGACTCCAGCACCATATCTATCAGTCTTATCGTGGATATCTCTTAAGGTTACATCTGGTGTCATAGTCTTGAAATCAATAGTGTAGTTTCCTCCACGTTCACTATTAGCAGCAGCGCCGTATCTGTCTGTTTTATCATGTACATCTCTTAAAGTTACATCTGGTGTATAAGTCTTAAAGTCAACAGTGTAACTACCAGTACGATCACTATTAGCTCCAGAACCATATCTATCAGTCTTATCATGTACATCTCTCATAGTAGGATCCATAATATCAGATCTATCAATAGCATAACTTTTATTAAATTCGTCTTTAAATTGTACACCATGTCTGTCATATTTATTATGAATATCTCTCATAGTTGTTTTAGTTACATCTCTTGGATCATAAAATACAGGTTTGAGATAATCACTATTTCCCCCAGCACCATATCTATCAGTCTTTTCATGTACATTTCTTTTTGTAATATCAAATATATTAGTTATCATATCAAAAGCAACACCTTTTGAAACTTGTGAGTTACCAATTGGACCAACGTAATCGAGATTTTGACTACGTTGAGTTGGATCATGAATATATTTCTTAGAATCTTCTCTAGCTTGTAAACCTTCAACAAGCATAATGTTACGTGGTTCAGCTTGTGAAAAGTTTTGTTTAAAGTCTACTTTGTATTTTTCTCTAACTGTATCAGGAGTTGATTGTTGAACTTCACTTTGTGCTGGACCAAGTAATACACGTTCACCAACACCTCTGTTAACAGTTGCAAGATTAGATGCATTTACTTCACCATATATAGCTGGAGCACGAATGTAACCAAGACTTGGAAGTAAACGATCATCACCCCAGTATTTAGTTCTTTCTGGTCTATATTTTTTGGCTTCACCAATAACTGGACCACGAGAACCCTTTTGACCTTCAACAACATCCATAGTGTATGTTTTTTGTTGTCTGTCAAGAGTTCTTAATTCATCTATTGTTTTAGGAAGAGCTCTAAAGTTATCACCATTTTTATTAACTTCATTGTAGCCAAGATTTAAACCTGTCGTAACACGTTCTTGTCTGAATGGTAACTCGTTTTTACGTTCTCTACCAGGAGTATATCTGTCTTCTAACATGTTGGTAATAGATGGTGTACCATAAATATTAGTAATACCGATAATTGGTGAGAATAAAGGTTTTTGTTCAGTCTTAGCGATTTTAATATCGGGCATATTACCAGTAAATGCTTCCATCTTTCTTTGAGAAATAGAGTTTCTGTTTTGAGTATTTAATACATCAGAACCATAAGTTGAGCCTTTAAATTGAGGGATCATATTATTGTGAATAAAATTATCGCTGTTAGGATCAACAACACCAAAAGTTAAATCATCGCCAAAATTAGAGTAACCATCTTGCATAGCTAATCTTCTTTCTGTTTGAAGTCGTGTAACACCATTATCAGATCTATGAACAGCATTAGCAGAAGATGGATCACCTTGCATATCAAATTTCATTGGTTCATATTGAGATAAGAAAGTGTCGTTAACGTTTTTGTTTTGAAATTGTCTTTCATGATATCTATTATCTAATAATTTACTAGATTGGTTTAATAAAAGATTAGGATTATTAGATAAAGAATCAATAGATCTAGCACTAGCTAAACTAGCAGTATCACTAAATTCAGAATCAGAAACATTTGGATCAAAACTTTCTTTATTTTTTAAGATAGATTTTCTATTACTACCCCGATTTCTTATATTTTTACTAATAATACCGGTTTTAATAGGATCACGAGCTAATTCTTGTCTATTTTTAGCTTTAGCTTTCATTCTATTTACACCATGTTGTAATCTATTAGAATTATATATAGAAGTATTATCATCTGATACTTTTCTTTTATTTGATTGTGAAGTATTATTTTTGCCAGTAATAATATCTCCTAATATACTTACACTGTCTAATAAGTTCATAATATATAATGTTATATTATAAAAATATTTTAATAAAAAAAAATAACTTAACTTATTTATTCAGTTAACTTAGTTATTTATTTATTTAGTTAACTTATTTATTCAGTTAACTTAGTTATTTATAAGTATCTTTCTGGAATAGATAAGCATTGTAAAGTGTATGGTGATTTCTTGCAATCTTCGACTGGGAAGACAGCTTGTTGTTCTAATACACGTGGACCAATTGGAACGTAGTTATCTTTAGCTTCGAGAGTCGTGTTAACGGCAAAGTCAAAGAAGATTGGTTCTTGTGGGTTTTTCTTAAGGTTGTAGAATCTGTTAATTTGAACATCTCTAAAGTTCTTTGGTGTAGAAGTTATGTGACTATATTCTGGGGATAATTTGCTGTTGCAAACGCCGAGATCTTTATTTGGTAATTTAGATACATCAGTAAGGTTTACTCTACCTTCTCTGCATCTTGATTGCGGTAAATGTCTATTTGATAAGTTAGAATCTACATCGACTAAACGTTGAGCCATAGCTGGACCAGCTTCTAATGGAGAGCTAACACCCATACCATTTAAACCAGATCTTACACCAAATGGAGCAAAGCATGAATCTTGATTGTATGTTGAGTATTCTTGTAATCTATATTCTCCAGGACTTACAGTTTCGCTTAAACGTTGTGGATAAAAACAAGTATCATATGGTAATTTGCTTGAATGTCCAATATTCATATATATTATTAAAATAAGATAATAATTTTATATATTATATAAAAAAAATTTTAATTTTGTGCATATTTTTTGACATATTCTATAACATGATTATTATATTTATCACGATTATTTGAATATTCATGAGCGATAGCAGGAACTAAAGGATCAGAAGGATTCGGATTAGCAAGTAAATCAGAAATACTTAAGATAACACTAGTTAATCGCAGTGCAGAACTCCATTGATCTTTTAAAATATCTATACAAATAGATCCATCACCGCCGATATTAGGATGATACATTTTAGTCTGAAAAGATAATTTAGGAGGCTGATGAGGATATTCTTCAGGTAATTTAATAGCTAATTTAAATATCCCTTTTTCGTAAGGAGTATCTTTAGGACCTTTTAGTAGTAAAATATGTTGTTCGTAGATATTATCGTTGACATCGATGTCTTTGATAATATCAGGAATATCATGATTGACTAAACTTTTAAGATCGCTTAGGATGCGATTATTTTTAATCATTGGGGTTGATTGTTTGGTAGGTTTAAGTGATTTCGACATTGTGATTATATTATAATTATTATAAATTATAATATATTATGAGAATATATGAAATTCAATTTTTATTTATTTGCAATGCAAATAAATAAAAATTAATGAGTCAAAAACACAAATTATTTATAATTTGTTTTTTGCGAATCAATTTTTTATTAGATTATCTTTAGATAATCTAATAAAAAATTAATGAGGCTTAAAATATCTCTAGATATTTTAAACGAATCAATTTTTATTAATGAACTTTAACTTTATTAAAGTGAATCAATTTTTTATTACTTCATAAATGAAGTAATAAAAAATTAATGAGTCTTAAATATATTATTTATTTTAGAATATCAATTATTTTATTTTTTCTTTGTTGTTATTTTTGTCGGTGGTCCAGTACACACATATATTGGACTATGATATGAATTATCATGATTAGAATTACTATATTTAAATATATACCGTCCATTTGTTAAAATAGCCTTAATTTTTATATCTGTACCATTATCATCTTTAACTACTTTAGGAAGACTGTTATTTAAATTAAAATTAAAATCTATATTGGCACATCTATTCTCATTTTGAGTGGTTTCATTGTCACACCCTGCATAGTGTGGTGCAAATTGTTTAGCAATATCATTAAAATCATTTAAAAGACCTCCCTCCACAGATATATAATCGATTTGTGTTTTTTGTTTAACACCTTGACTACTAATAGATCCTGTTTGTGATCTATTAGTTTTATATTTATATAATAAAATATGCTTATCATTTATTATTATGAATATAGAATATATTTCAGATTCTTTATCATATGTTCTATATAATTTTAAATTAGTATAATTAAATTTACCCCCCATCTGATTTTTTAGTTCTAAATATTTGCTTTTATATTTCAAATATTTCGCATAATAATCTTGTTGCATATAAAATATAACTGATATATTTTATATTAAAATAACTATTGTATTTTTATCGAGGACACACAGATTCATTTACAAGATTTATAATATTAATTGAGGTATATAAAAACCCATCTGAATAAGGAGTAATATTAATATCACACGAAAAATTAGATAATTTTTGTTGTAATTGTTGATAATAATAATTGACTTTACCTTTATTATTATATTTTTTAACAACGCCAACACATACTAAATCTGATGAATCTTTTGGATTAATCTTACCAAAAAAATATATAGCTTCATCTAATCTATAATTCTTTATTGTAAATTCATTTACTATTTCAAAAATATTATATGCATAACATTTAATATCTTTTCTAAATTCATTATATTTATCACCTATATACGGTTTATTCTCTAAATCTAAAAATGTTATTTTTTTATTTTCTTTTTCTATCTGAAATAAAGTTATATTTCCTGTATCTTTTTTAATATATACAGTAGAAATATTATTCTCAAATTTGATACGTAATTGTTGTAAATTAATTATTAGTAAAGGATTAAGTTTATAAGTTGATGTAGGATCAGTTTTTTTCTTAGAAAACTTTGTATAAATATAAATATATCTCGGAGGTGTGTATATTCTTATATCAATTCTGATATTACCAGAATTTTCTGATTTTTGAACACCTTCTATTTTTATTGTTCTTGATTTTTTTTCTGATTTGTCATCATCTTTTTGTTTTATATACTTATATGTACCAGTTCTTTTTGATATAGTAAAAAATCCATCATTATCAAATGTTCCTGAAAATGTAGAAATAAGTTGTCTTTCTGTTTTTTCATCAGGATGAATACCAAATAATTTATATGTTACTAATGGTTTATCTTTTATTTTTATTTTTTCATCTATTGTTTCATCTAATTCGAAAGATTTTAACATACCAAATACTTGATGTACTTTATATTCATCACCGCATGTTTTTTTAACTTTATTTGTGTATGGATGACGGTCTGTTTGCTCTAATATTTCACATTCATGATCATTAAGAAAAAACTCATCGTTACCCCCCATCTGATTTTTTAGTTCTAAATATTTGCTTTTATATTTCAAATATTTCGCATAATAATCTTGTTGCATATAAAATATAACTGATATATTTATATTAAATTAGTTTTAAAGGCTTTTAGCTTCTCTAACTGTTATATATCCTGCTGCTTCATCTGCTTCTGATAATTCTGAACTGGTTGGGTTTTGATTAGTCCCATACATTGGATTGGTTGCAGCTTGTGCAGCTTGTCTTTGTCCAGGTGTCCCATACAATGGGTTACTTGCTGCTTGTGCAGCTTGTCTTTGTTGAGATGTCCCATACAATGGATTACTTGCTGCTTGTGGTAATGATTGTGCTGCTGCTTCTCGTGCTCGTGCTAATTCATTTAATTTATCTAGTGATGGTGGTTGTGGAGGTTGTGGATTGGTTCTATTTGATACTCCTGATCCAACTGGTTCATATTGATTTTGACGAGAAGATGCATAAGTAGTATTTGCTATAACACCTAATGATGATCCTGCTACTGGACCAGAAGATGCATAAGTAGTATTTGCTATAACACCAGATGATGGTGTTGGACCAGAAGTACCAGAAGTACCAGAAGATGTATAAGTAGTATTTGCTACAACACGTGATGATGGTGGTGGACCAGAAGTAGCATAAGCAGCATCAGGCATTATATATTTTTTATATTCTGTTGGTTTTAAAAATGAGTTATATATTTTAACAAAAATATTTCTAAAATACAAAATAATTGTAACAGTTTTGTACTTTTCTTTTTCTTTTAATTTTACTGTTAAATAAACTGTAATATTTTCAGATGCGGCGTCATTTGATTCAAATTCTAAACTTGTTGCAGCATTTTTAAATGATTTATCTTTTTCTTTTGTTGTAGCAATTATAGTTTTACATGTTTTATTTACACCATATAATATATATTCTTGATCTTTTTGTTCTAATTCAAATGTATCAAATTCTTTAAATAAATTAGTTAAAACTGTATATTGTTTTTCGTTACAATTTTTTACTGTATGATTTATCGGTGATTTACCATCTGATTGTAATATTGTTGATTTTTCTTCACAATATTGATTTAATAAGATATTTTTATCACCACCCATTTGAGATTTCAGTTCTAAATATTTATTTTTATATTTTAAATATTTTGCATAATAATCTTGTTGCATATAAAATATAACTGATATATTTTATATTATATTAACTAAATTAACTAAATTAACTAAATTAACTAAATTAACTAAATTAACTAAATAACTTTTTGAGTAATCTAGCTTGTTTGCTAGACTTGCTAGATTTGCTGTGTTTTTTAGAGTGATGCTTTTTGCTGTTATGTTTCTTGCTCTTATGAGATTTGCTATGAGATTTACTGTGCTTTTTGCTGGATTTTTTGGTGTGCTTTTTGCTATGTGATTTGTGTTTGCGACGACCACCCCATTGTTCATCATCTTGATTTTCATCATAATCTGTTGGTCGTGGAGGTAACAAATTTGGTACTCCTGTAGCAAAAGCTGTTTTTAATACATTAGCTGCTGCTTGTTGATAAGATTTTTCTTCAGCTAATCGTTTAGCATTTTCTGCTGCTCTTTCTTCTTCTGATAAAGCAGCAAGTCTAATTCTTTCCTGTCGTTCTCTTTCACGTTGTTCTGCATCTCTCCTTGCACTTTCAGGACTTTGTTTATAATTTTGTGGACCTACAACTGTGGCTCTAAGTCTTTTTTCCTCTGCATGACTTAAGTTATCTAGATTAATATTACCTACAGCAAAAGGATTATTCTCTTCATCTACTACTTGTTCATTAGAATGTTCTCTATTTTTACGTTTTTCTCTACTAGCAAATTGTGTAAGTTTTAAACATGTTGTATCATATTCTGTTGGATTATAATTATAAGATTTTAAATCATTATCTTGTTGTAAATATCTAATTAAAATATCCGAAATATTTTTATGATCATCTGATGTTGTACTATTATTTTTATAATCAAATAATTCTCCTAATAAACATTGTTTTTCATCGATTTTTTTTATTTTAACAAAATCATTAAAGCATTTAATAAATTTTTTTAAAATATCTTTAAGGTCCGAAGGATTTGATATATATTTTTCAAATTCTGTTTTTAATTCTGATTTAGTTGATAGTTCACCAATTATATCTTTTATATTTTTAAATGTACAAGTATGTCTTAAAATTGTTCCTTGTTTTAGAGCTTGTTTTAAAGCTTCTTCTGGACTCACAGATTTTTCTAATTTAGGTGTAGCTTTTAAAGATGTTCCTGCAGCTGCAGCTATAGATTTTAATAACGCAGCTTGTGCTGCTGATGCTGGTGGTGGTGGAGGAGGTGATGATTCAGATACAGCAGTTACAGGTGACGCCAGTGATACAGATGAATCTGAACGAGCGCTACCAGATTCAGCAGCTGCTTGTTTAGCAGGATCATTAAGGGCAGCTAATAAAGCAGATCTACCCAACTGTGGCATTGGTGGAGCAGGTGGTGGTGGAGGTGGTCCACCAAATGATGGCATTGGTGGTGCAGGTGGAGCTGGTCTGAGTTCAGGTGTAGACTGTTCACCCGCAGCAGCAGCAGCATTTAACAACTGATTTGGTGATGGTGAGGATGTTTGTACTGGTAATTGATTAAGCATAGCTAAATATTCTTTATCAGCATTTTGTTGTATTTCTTTTTTGATATCAGAAGTAGTAGTTTTAACCCATGCTGGTAATTTTATTGCTGCTGCTGCTGGTGGTACAGGTGAAACTCTTTCTTTAGTTTCTTTTTTATCACTAATTAATTTACTTAATATAATCATACCTTTAACAGAAATGCCTTTTTCTTTTATTACTTCTACTGTCATATCTTGACATTCTTGTAAAGTAAATAATGATTTATCATTTTGTATGGCATCATATGCATATGGTTTTAATTGTGATAAATATGATCTAATCATTTTTTTACTAACCTTATATTTTGATAATATATTTTGCATACGTATTTTAACACTTTCTATTAATACATGAAAGTTTGCACCTAATATTTTTTTATCAATATGTTTATTAGCAGCTGTATTTTCTCTATTTAAGTAAAGACATATATAACCATTTAGAGCAGTTTTTACTAAATTATTAAATAATTCTTTATCTTTATCATTAGTAATATTTTTTGTAATATCAATATAATCTTCAGATTCTGGTTCAGATTGTGATAGTATTGGTTTATTATTAAGTTCTATAAGTTTTTGTAATATTTCAGATTCTGATTTATTTTCATTAATCATGTCGATATATGTTGAATAACCATCTTCTAATTGATATAAATCATTTTGTGTAATTATTTCAAAATATTTTTTTGATCGTTGTTCTTCAATAGTTAATTCTTTTGTAGTAGCTCTAACACCGACAGATGGTGCTTCTTGTATTGCTCTAGCAGATACACCAACTGGTGCAGCTATTGGTGCTGATGGTGGAGGTGGTCTAGGTGATACTGCTGGTCTAGCTGGTACTACTAGTGTTGATTTATTTACAATATCCTGCAAAACAGCTTTTAATATAGGATTATAGTTAGGATCATTTAAAATTTTTTGTGCTAGTACCTTATCACCTTGTTCAGCATTATCTAGTGCAACTGTATAATTTAAGCTACTGTATGTTATAGTCTCTTGTCCAACAAGAATTTTACTTACTAAATTATTATTATTATTAATACTTACTAATATTTTTTGTGCAACCTCTTCTGTCTCTGTAGATTCATCAGCTTTTGTAAAAGATGTTATTTCTATTCTTTGTAAGAAATTATTTCTCTCTTGTTTGTCTTTGTATAATTCAAGAATTTTTTTAATAAGAGCATATAATAATTTAAAACTTATCGATGTTGTTTCTATATCTGCATCTTTACATTTTCTAGTAAAAGAATTAATAAATTGCATTTTTGTTTGTTCTTTATCATCACGCATTTTTATTAAGTTTTCATCAGTACATCCATTTGTACCATTAAATGGACTACTACCTGTAGCTAAATTTTTACCAACATCTATACTTTCTTCTTCTAATTCTGCTTTTGCTTTTTCTCTTTCTTCTCTGGCTGCATCTAAATTTCTACGTGGTGCTACTGCTGCTTGTGCTACTGGTGCTGGTGCTTGTGCTACTGGTGCTGCTGGTGCTGCTACTGGTGCTACTTCTGCTGCTGGTGCTGCTACTGGTGCTGCTACTGGTGCTACTTCTGCTGCTGGTGCTACTGCTGGTGCTGCTACTCTTGCTGCTACTGGTGCTGCTGGTGCTACTGCTGGTGCTGCTACTCTTGCTGCTACTGGTGCTGCTGGTGCTGGTGCTGCTGCAAATGTTTGTGTATATCCGAATTGTTGACTTTGTTGTGCCATTGTTTTTTCACTCAACTCAGTACTTTTCTCTTTTTGAAATGTTTCTATTTTTGTTTTAATAGATGAATATATTTTTTTTAATTCTTCTTTTTGTTTTGGTTGAGTAATCTGTTGTTCTAAATATTTTATTATTTCTGTACACATATCTATAACAAATTGAAGTTCGAATTTTATAATTTGAAATTCTATATCTCTATTATTTTTATATCCAGATTGATTATTTTTCATAAATTCTAAATATCTATAATTAAAAGATTCTAATGCACAATCTTGATTTAATCTATTTATATTTACAGTTCCTTTTGTAGTGTAAGTCATTATTGATAATGCATTATTAATAATTGATTTTATTTGTGTATCATTTAAACCTTTATTATTTAAAACTTTAGTATTTAAAACTTTTTTAACTTCTTCTATACGTTCCATATATCTTTCTTTACATCCTATTACTAGGTCTTTATCCTTAGTAATAACTTCAAAATCTTGTGTAACAGGAGTTATATTACAATTATTAGGTTGTGTTGTATCTTTTGTACAAGTAAATTTAATCACATGATCTGTAATATCTTTTGATTTAGATGTTTCGCTTTTGCTATAAGTACAATTATATACTCCATTGACTAAATCTAATAATAGTGCACTGGCAATTAATTTTTCTAATGTTATTTTGTCTTTCTTTTTATTAATATCTATATAAAATTCGCTATTGTTACATAAGTGTAATTTTACTGTATTTGAATTAAAATATTCTTTGTCTTTTTTTGTTTGCATATTATCTATTACATAATTAGTATAAAATTTACTACCACTAATATCTTGAGTTTGAGAAATTGGAATATAATTACCAACAGATTGACCAGAATTATTAGTAAATCCAATTTGTGTATTACATTCATGATCAAAATCTATAGAAAAACTATTATTTTTAACACCGCTAAAATTGTTAATATTTTTATCAAACGTAAAATCAACACTGTAAAATATTTCAAACATACTATCTCGTACTCTAGTATGTTGTGTTAAAGTAATATTTTTTATATTTGGTATATCTGGTGTTCTATCTTTTTTTAATAATAATGTTAGTGGATCACCGCCTACAAGATTTGCTGATCTAATACGATCTTGTAAATCTAGATATTTGGCTTTATATTTTAAATACCTATCATAGTATTGCCTGTTCATCATATATATTATTATATATAATAAATAATTTTACTAAAATATTAAACTTTATAAATAAACTACAAAATTAATATCTGTATTTTCTTGATTTACTTGACTTGTGTTTGCGACCACCTGCTTGTGGTAATGATAAGTCCTGAAGTAATGTTTTTATATCAGGAGTTAATGGTTCCTTTAGTAATCTTGTCTTATTATTAAATAATAATTGTTGTTCATCGGGTGTTAAATTTAAACCATTATTATTAATAAATTTAGTCAAAGCATCTTTTACAGTTTGTTTTAATACTACTAATGGTGCTTCTTTTCTTTGAGATCTCTGTATTGCAAAAAATGGTAATAGTTCATCTTTTTCTTCTTCTACTGCTGCTGGTGCTGCTGCTGCTGCTGGTGTTGGACCAAATGGTGTTGGTGCTTGTTGTGCTTGTTGTGCTGCTGCTGGTACTGGTTGATTAACTCGTCTTAATAAAGTAGCAGCAGCCCATGCTGGTACAGCTGGTGCAGCTGGTGCTGCTGGTGCTGCTGGTGTTGTTCTTAATCTAGTAGCAGCAGCAGCAGCAGCAGCACCAAGAGTTGCTTGAGCATCAGCTCTTTGTCGTGCTTCCTCGGCTAATTGTTTGATTGCTTCATCACGTGATAGACCTTTTGCAATTTTTTGTTGTATTGCTGCTTCTGATGCAGCGGCTTCTTTAGCGGCAGCAGCTTTTGCTCTTTCTTGTTGTGCAGCAAGTTTTTCTTTATCTGTTTTTGGTTTCGGTACACATTTAGATTCGCATATGTGAGTATCTTTATTACAATTTAGACATTCAGCACAATTTGATGTATCGGCTGTTGTAGCAACTGGTGTAGCAACTGGTGTAGCAACTGGTGCACCTAAACCAAAACCAGGCGGTGGTGGTGGTGGCGGTGGTGGTGGTGCTTTTAAACATTTTGGATTAAAAGGATCTTTTACACAATCAGGATCATCACCCCCATGTTGACCACCAGCTAATCTTTTCAGAGACATGTACTTATTTTTATATTTTAAGTACTTTTCGTAGTACTGTCTATTCATTCTATATATTATAATATATAATTTTTATATATTATAAATTAATTAACTTAATTAACTATAATTTATCTTTCATTATACGACGCATTTAATCTTATCTCAAATAAACTTTCGAGTGTTATTTTTTCTATTTGTTCTAATTTTTGTCTAAATGTTTTAAATTTGGCAATTCGTTCTTCTTTATTTTCAGTTGAAATTAATCCCATTAAATATTCCAGTAAAAGTTTTGATTTGTATTTGTTATCATCAGTTAATATAAATATTGGTTTACTTTTACCAAATAGTGATCTTATTGATGGTAATTCTATTTTTGATAATAATAATTTTATATTTTCTATATATGTAGAAAGATTATTATCATCTATATTAAAATCTAAAATAATATACATAAGAAGTATTAATATATTAAATTCTAATGATGATTTTTTTGACATGTATTCTCCGATACATCTCTCATTAAAAAACATAATTAAAGTATAAAAATTACTATCTTCATTAAGTTTAGAAGATTTAGTAAAATCTGTTATTTTTTGATATAATTCTATTTGTATATTTTGTGGAACTTCTTCTAATAATAGCAATTCTTTAATAGTTGGTGTGCCAATGAGCTTCTTTCTATTTATTTTATTTACATAAAAAGTTGTATATAATAATGGTGATTTACATAAAAATTCAGCAGGTTTTTTATTACATGAACTATATGTATATATATCAACTGTAGACGATTTTATTTTTTCACTCTTTTTATTATTAAATTTAAAAGTATATACACCAAAAATAAATGATTTATATTCATCTAATATTTTATTTCTATGTAATGATTTAATACTCGTTGTATCATTCTCTAATATATATTTTTTTAATTTATCATAAGTAAAATAACTATTATAATTAAATTCTTTATATGTTCTTTTATCTTTATGAACAGTGATTTCATATTTATAATTTATTAATTCACTATTGGAACATATATTTAATGTAATTTGATTATTACTAGAATCTACTTCTCCGGATTCAGTTATGTCAATATTACAATTATCATTGAACCAAATGGTATTACTTAAATTATTTTGTATCAATTCATAATATATTTGTTGTGTTGTATTTCCTGTAGGTGTTGTTATATTAAAAACATATTTTTTTAAAGTATACTCTCTACAATCTTCACCACCCATTTGGTTTTTCAATTCTAAATATTTATTTTTATATTTTAAATATTTATTATAGTATTCTGTGTTCATAATATATATTATATATATTATAAATAATTAAATTAACTATCTATTAAATTAACTATCTATTAAATTAACTATCTAATTAATTAACTAACTAAATAATTATTTTTATTGTTTTTTGCCACCGCACATACTGCTGCCAGATTCTAAGCCAAGAACTGGGCGCATACCGTTTGATGTTTGTCTTGGGATGTTATTAAAAACAACTGGGCAAACATCAACATTAAAAATAACTGGGCGTGATGGATCATATGTGCTTGTGCACATGGCTGATTTCTTGCAGGCTGGATTATATTTAAGATTGGCGCATTTAGTAGCTGGTCTGGTGATATTTCTAAGTTCACTTTCTACATCAACAATTTCTGGGTCAAATGGTTTCCAGAATTTGTCATATTTGCATTTTTCACTGTTTTCATAAGCACCCATATATGTTCTGTATTGAAATGGAGATGTCGAATCACTCATTTTTTGAGCATAAGCGCATTCATCATAAACTAATCTATTTGAAGCTCCTTGTTTATTCATTTATATAATATAACTATATATTATATAATATTTTTATTTTTATAGAAAAAATAAAATAACTCAACTTATAAATAAATAAACTCTTATTATAAGTTAACTTTAATATATATCTCTTTGTTTAGATCTAGCAGTAGCTTTATTATCAAGTCTAGTAGATGTTGGTCTGTCAAAAACAACGTGCTTTGGATCTTGAATATCACTATCAATAAACTGAAAGAAATGATCTGATGCGTTTTCAAAACCTAATGATCTTGCCTTACTTGTTGGTGAACCGTATTTAACAAAATTTTCATAATCTATATTCTGCGCAATACCGCCATCGTTATTTCCAACGTTGTTATATAATAAATTTAAATCAACTCGTCTTGCATTGTTTTCATCTTCTGTTCTAACAAAGTTATTCTTATTGTTTTGAAAGATATTAGATCTTGATAGATCAGGAGCATTTGGTTTTCTAACTGAGTAACCTGATCCTAATCCACAAAATTTTTGATCACCTTGATTTGTTCTTTGAAAGTGTTGTACTTGTTTATATGCTATTTGTGGAGTTACATGTGCTTGATGTTGTGGAGGTCTAACTTGTTGTTGTCTATTATTGTAGTGATGATCAGAATGAGGAGCATATAACTCGTTTGTGTTCATGCTTGAATTGGCTTCATATGTTGAATTAATAGGAGCATTCATTTCATCAACAATATTGTCTAATCCGAACTCATTATTAAAATCGTTACTCAAAGTTGATGAGAAATTGCGACTGTACATGTCATATGTTTTTGCTAAATTGCTAGTATTATATCTAGATTGATTTGCTTCTTTTTCTTTTTTAATTTTTTCGTTAATTCTTTCTAAACGAGGATCATAGTTGTTAGATAATGGGAATTTAGCTTTAGTACAATCAATTAGATCACTATTATCGTAGTTTTGTACTTTACGACGGACATACATGCGATCATTACCACCATCTTCTTCTTCATCATCATCGCTATCATCATCTTGATTATTTAATAAGTTAACTTTATTAGAGTTATTATTTTTATTAGAGTTATTATTTTTGTTATTGTGATAATTACTGATAGCACGTAAATCATTTTTGGTAATCATATATTGTTTTTCTAAAGACACACCATTAATGTCATTTTCTTCATAAAATTTCTTTCTTTTTAAATATTCAACTAATCTAGGTTCTAAATCTATATTACTATTATTCATATAAAGTAAGTTTATAATATTATTTAAAAAAAATAACTTAAATCAACTTAAAAATTATTTAATTATCTTAATCATAATGGACAATCACCCAGAAGATAACCCAAATCAAGATGAATCATATACTCCAGAAGAATTAGCATGGAAGCTAATATTAGATGAACAAGTAGAACCTAGAGGATTACTAATGTTTAGTGATGATAATTCACACGAAATATTATTTGAGATATTAATAACTATATTTTTAGAAATGATTTTTGATCATTACAAGTTACAATATCTTCAAGATAACTTAGACAATCAAAATATATCAGATCAAGATGATAATTTTCACAATTTTAAACTTGATTTAAACAAATTAGATCTCAATTATATTACTACTATTTTTGTGGAAAAAATAAAGAAACTACAATATTTATTATGTATAACAGAAATATCTCAAGAAGAATATGCAACAAGCAAAACATCAAGATATTGTACAGCACTATTAAAAGATTCTCCATCAGATCGAACTTATTTTGTAATGAATGAAGAACATTTAGACCCAGATAAAAGATATCATTTTGTATTAAATAGTAATTATAAAAGACAAAGAGATATTAGAAATATATATTGTACATTAAATATTAATGGTAAATATATTAAGATATATTTTACTAATTTAGCATAACTATTAGCACTTAAGTTTATTATTATTAATCTTTTTTATTATTTTTTAGTTAAATAATATATATAGTTAAATAATATATATAGTTAAATAATATATATATGAATAATTTTCAAACAGGGGGAAAAATATATGGAAAAGGAGCAAAAGGAAAAGTAGTAGATATATTTAAAAATAATGGTGAAAAAGCCGATCAATATTTTACAGATAATATAGATAATATAAAATTAAGTTATTATGATGGAATACAATTTACTACTTTAACAAGTAGTATAACACAAGAACAACTATCAAATTTTTTAATAAAAACATTTACTAAACAAGAAGATTTAATAAGAGAAGTTTTAGTATCTAATGATTTAAATAACAAAAATATAACAACAGAGTATATTGAACAAAATTCTACTAAATATAATTTATTGTATAATAATAACACAAGACAATATGGTTTATTAAAAGAAAGATGTCAAACAACATTAGATAAATATACTTTAACAAAAAATCCAACAGGTATTTCTTTAAGAAAAATAATGGAAGATTTATTAAAACATGTTATGTTATTACAACAAAATCAATATACGCATTGTGATATTAAAGCTGATAATATTATGATATGTAATGGAGTTGCAAAATTAATAGATTGGGATAAAGCTGTTTATATGCCAGAACCAACACAAATAAATGTTTGCGCACAAGATTATTTTGGATCATCTACACATACATCAGATTTAGTATATGATTTTTATAATGATATATGTAAAAAATCAAATAAAAAAAAATTAATGCAACAAAAAATAGCAGAAGTTGTATCACATCGTGGAATATCAGAACATGATAAAGTAATTAATTCTGAAACAAAAGATCATATATTAAAACAATGTAAATCAGATAATTGTAGTATTTTAGTACATTGTCACATTGATTTATATGCTTTAAGTTTAGTTATAGTTGAAATATGTAAAAATAATCCTACTATAATAAGTCATGAATCATTTAATAACATATTTTTTTTTATAAAAATACTTCAAAATACTATACATATAGATTCAACGTCTATTATATATAAAAATAGCGGGAACAAAGAAATAACTTTTGAAAACTTATTAAATTTAACAAATGGTTATTATTTAGAATTATCACCACAAAAAGGTGGTTATAAACAAAAATATTTAAAATATAAACGTAAATATTTAGAATTAAAGAACCAAAAAGTGCTTAATTTAAGCCATCTCTTAAATTAAGTACTTTTTTGTAGCGGGGAGTGCCAAAGTTAAAACCAAATGGGTTTTAAATTATGGACTCTCGGAACTTATTAGATAACTAAATTTACTATTAGATAACTAAATTTACTATTAGATAACTAAATTTACTATTAGCTAATTAAATTTACTAATAGCTCCCTAATAATATAATACAATTATTTGCAGCAGAACGTAAATAAAATCTAAATGATTGTTGTACGATAAATTTTTTAGGAGATTTTACACCTCCATGAGCTTTAATATTAGTAGCACAATTATTAGTTACTTCAAATTCTATATTTTGTAAACAATCAGATATTTCACATTGATCATTAAATAATTGTGGTGCTTTAAGATCAAGAAATACTGTTTTAAGATCAGTTTCTTTTAATATATTAATATATCTTAATTTTGTTTGTAATTTCATTTTTGGTATTCTGATTTCACTTAATGTTACAGGTTTAAGACTTGATGTTATTAATTTTAATGTTTTATCATTTAGATCAATATCACCATATACAATACCAAAACATAAATTATCAACAGATGCTAGTTCAAGAACTTGTAAATTTGGTTGATCGTAATAACCAACAGTTTGATTATAAGCATGCATAAATTCTACACCATTTTCTTGTGTTATTTGTGAAAAGTTACAAATCCATGTAGGTTTTATACAAGCATAATTTAGTAATATAACATTAGATTGTCTAATATTATCAGAACTAATAGATTTTTTTGTATTACCAGTCATTTTAGAAATAATAGCATTTATTTCTAATGCTTCTCTGTCAGCATTATTTCGGTTAACTTTTCTAATTTTAGTAAACATATTAATATCATTACAATATTGTTGATTATATGATATATCATCACTAAAAATAATACAATTACCCATATTTAATTTAAACTGAACTTGTTTTAATCCATCAAATAATAAATCAGTTCTAGGAAAATTAAAATAATTTTTTAATTCTATTTCTGTATTACCTTCAGATGATAAATATAGAGATGCAAAAATAGAATATATTAAATATGGACTGAATACAAAAGCACTGTTCATAATTTGGATCATGTTGTCAAAGAAAAATAATCCATAATTATTTATACCATTAATACAAGTTGTATTTGGTTGTAGATTAGTTGTTAATTTAGTATCAGCATCTATATCAGCAAAACTATATGCCTGATTGTTAAATTTATTATTATTATTATTTTGTGACTGATCAAATGATGATATATTACTTGATTGTGCTCTTTTTTCAAATTCATAAATAGGCGTATTGATATTATAAGATGGTCTCATAGGCATTCTTTTATCAAAATTTTTATCATAATTATCAGAATTAGAATTAAAATTACTATAATTACCACCACCGTTATTATTATCAAAACTTTCAAAATTATTTGATTTTTGTATATAATTATCATCTTCGTCTTGATTAAGAGAACTTTTCATAAATTCATCTCTTTCGATATCAATTCGTCTTATTGGATTAATTTTTTTATTAATAACATTGATGTCACCCATATCTCTTTCAAATAATCTGTTATTTGAATTCTGATGCATTTCTGAACGACTTAAGCGATTCGAACGAGAATTGTTTATTTTTGAATATTCCATATAGAATTTATATAGTAAAAATAAAAAGTAAATAAAACACAGCTAAAAAATTAACTACTAACTACTAAATTAACTAAATTAACTACTTATAATCATTTCTATATCTAATATCATCAAATACTATACAATCAGCACTATTTTCTTTGCAAGTACTTGGAGTCTTATAACACCATTCAGCAAATTTTTGTTGATCATTTGGAATAGCACCACCTGGAACAGTGAAAAATTGTCTTTCTACATTTTTGGAGTCATATAAATCACTAAGATCTTTAAATAAATCTTTATTGTATGTTAAATTGATTTTTTGTTTAATAACTTCATCATCAGCATTAATTGGATATGGAGCATTTTCAGTATTAAAATCATTTAATATAGGATTCATAAATGGATTATCAATAGTTGGTTCTCTTGGAACATCTAATATTTTTTGATTACTTTTAGATTTTTTATAAACCATATCATCAAGTTCTTTATTTCTATTACGTTCAGAATAGAATTTACCTACTTTTAAAACATTATCAGAATCATAATAACCACTTTCTACTTCAAACTTTTCTTCATCTTCATCAGTGTTGTTTCTTTTATATCTATTGTAATATATTATAACTAAAATTACTATTATACCAACAAATAAAACAGTACTAAAATTATTAAGTAATCCAACTAATTTAAATACTATTAATGCATATATACAAAATAAAGTAATTGCATTCATTTGTTGAATTCTAGTCATGGATTTGGTTGGAATAAACTTATCTAATTGTTTAAAAAGTATTGTAGGATGTTCTAACCAAAATACATCTGATTTTATATTATTTACCATTATTATATATTAATACTACAAAATAATAACTAAAATAATTAATAGTTAATTTAGTTATTTTTAGCTATTTATTTTTTTAATTTCATCTTTCTTTCTTTGTTGAATATCTCCTAATATTTTAATACTAAAATCTTTTTTCTTATCTTCAAATACCATTAATTTGTCTAATAATTTTTGATGTTCTAATGCTCTATTATTATCTCTATTATCATCTCTATTATTATTATCATCATCATCATCCATATTATTATTCATATTTTGAATAACTATTTTACTTTTATCTTTACTATTATCTTTACTATTATCTTTATTTTTTTCTAAGTTAACTGAGTTACTTTTCTCTAAGTCAACTAAGTTAACTAAATTATCTTTATTATTTTTTTCAGCAAGAAAAGCGAGTAAATCTTTTTTGTAATATTCTTCAACAGCATTAAAAGCTTCATAAATAGTATTTTCATTTGCTCTGTTAACAGATACAAATATGTTTGATGTATCGAAAATATGATAAACATAGGGATATTCGTCAGTATTTTTGCTTAATAAACTAATTCTACCAAGATCTTTTTGATTGGCACAATAATAAAGAAATGTTAAGTTTTCATATAATTTAGCATAATGTTTTAGAAATTTTTTTAAAGCTTTTGTAATAGGCTTAGGTGTTGATTCTAAAGTTATTGCAACAATAACAAATCTTTTTTCTTGTTCTTTAAGAATTTTTATAAGATCATTAATAGTTACTATTTCCCAAATATTCATTATTAATATAATATTATTGATATTATATTAAATGCTTAATATCGCATTTTATAATTAATTTATTTTTTATTTTTTGCCATATTTTGGAAAAGTTGAGCCATATTGAAAGTATTTTGAAATTGTTTCATAAAATCTCCTCCAATTGGATTACCATCTTCATCTTTCATGTCTTTTAGTTTATCACTATTATTTTTGATAAGATCATTCATACCAGTAGCTGTTTTAGCCATCTTTTCTGGATCAATTTTATTTCCTAGTTTACTTGATACACGTTCAGCAATTGAAAACATATTTTCAATACCATTTGTCTTAATATCTTCAAGAACTGATTTTACCATAGTTGAGCATACATCTTTGATATCTGTATCATTACCTAACATAGATGTTAGTGTATTAATTGTATCATCTACATCTTCATCATTAAATTTCTTAATCTCATTTGTTAGATTGTTGATATCCATAAGTTTATCTACTCCAAGAGTTCCGAGAATACCACTGTTGGCTTCTGTTCCTGGAATAACAACATCTGATGACATAAGTTGATCCATACTAAGTTCATTACCACCTTCTTGTGAAGCATTAAGACCCATGAAAAAGTTATTTTGAATCTTTCTAAGAACATTACGTTCAAATCCAGCAACAATGTCGAGAATTTCTTTAGAGTGGCGAGATTCATCAGTCATAATGTAGACCATCTTTACAGAAGTTACAAACATAGCTTCGATATTTTCCCAAAGAGAAGTCTTTTCTTCTTCGGTAAGAAATGGAATATTAAGATTAATATTAAGACCTGGGATAAGTGTCATAATTTTACCTTCTGGAGTACGAACAGTAAATAGATTATTATCGTGATCTTTTACGAGTTGTTTGTATTGTGTAAGAACTTTAAATACTTTTTTAATAATTTTAACTTGATCTACATCACTATTTTCAGATTTATATTGAGTAATAATACCATCACATGTCTTTCTCATATTTTCATGCGAACCTTTCTTTTCTGCCGGAATATTAGCATCGTTTGCTAGAGATATACTTTTCATACTATCAACAATAGAAAGTACTGATGATACAAAAAGATTTTGATACATAAAGATCATTTTATTAGTTTGTTCTGTTTTATCAGATGTTTCAGAGGACATAATTTTATTATTTTCAGAACTCATTTCAGTAATAATATATTATAATAAACAATTATGTTAAATAGTTTATTACTAAATAATAAATAACTAAATTAACTAACTAATTAAATTAACTAACTAATTAAATTAACTAACTAATTAAATTAACTAACTAATTAAATTAACTAACTAATTAAATTAATTCTTGCTTAATTTATTGATCTGGGACATTTTTTATTTCTTAAAAAATAAGAAATAAAAAATCTGGCAAATAAATAAACTTGGAAGAATGTTTATACATTCTTACCAAGTTTATTTATTTGCGACACAATGTCTAAATATAGTTCACAATGATCAACAAGCATACCCATAGAATCCATAACAATAGATTTAGAGTTATCATTCATACGAAGCCAAATATCTTTAAATTCAAAAATACGTGTTTCGTAACCAGCATCTATAGCTGTTTCATAACTTTGTTCCATAAAGAATTTTTCATTACCCGCTTTAATCTGACGCCGAAAATCATCACATGAATAAATATTTTCTAAAAATTTAATAATAATTTCATTTGGTTTAAAACGAAAGAAGTTACCAATCATAACACGATTTTTATTAAAAACTGAATCTTTAAATTCTTTACCAAGATGAACAATCATATTGTATGATATTTTGTTAAAAGATTCAATAATATCTTTTTTCTTGAGTTTTAATTCATTAATTACGTGTTCGTTTGACATTATATGTTAATATACTATATTTATAATATTAGTATTCTTAAATAAATTAATATCATTTTAAGTAATCAAATATATCAGAGATATCTTCTATTTGATTTTTAATTTTTTTATAATCAATTTTAACACTATTAACTTGATTATCATCATAATCTATATATTTATCATTTTCTATTATACAATTATAATTATCATAATATGTATCTATGTATGCTAAAAGATTATGTATAACATGATTAAATCTATTCATGTGAGGATTATTATTAATAACATTTATTAAAACATTAACTTTTTTAATTAATTTATTTTTATTTTTTGTAATAGTATTTAATAGATACTCTTTTGGTAGCACTTGTTGTTGATTATTATAATCTATATTATAATCTATGTTAGTAAATAGTTTATTATCAATAACATTAACTATTTCTAGATCTTTATTATCTAAACTAATTACATCCAGATTATTGTCACTATCACTTTTATCTACTAATTCATAGTTATCATCACTATCATCACTATTAAACCATTCTTTCATAATATCATCGAGATCTTCTGTTTCTTTTATAGTATGTGTCATTATATATTATATATACTATATATTACTTAATTAAGTTAATTAAGTTAATTAACTAATTCACTTTAATATCATTTTTTATTAATACTGCTTTGCAGTATTAATAAAAAATTGAAATTATTAATATACTATATAATCATATAATATTCAATCAATTAATAAACATTTAGAAACATGCCTAATTACGGTTATACTGTGATCATTTCGACCAATTGCATTAAACAGCTTTCACGCAACATTCAGAAAGGCTCACCTAAGATTGATGAGATCAACGATGTCTTGCGTCATCAGTTGAAGAACCCGCGCTACGAGTGTCACTTGGACCATCTGATGCTATTCAATGTACAGTTCAGCAACAATAACAGAGACAAGTTCTTTTGCATCTACGTCATTTCGCTGGCCCCCATTGAGCACCCTCTCTTTATCAAGGGTCCCGAGATGAACAAACTGCTCGACCGGCCGGCAACCGCTAACATCAGCGCGGATGTGTATGCTTACTATCCGAGCTTTCGGTTCAATAACTCTCACACAGGTGACTTTTTTCACCTCGGTGAATACAACACAATCGTGATTCAGACAAATCATACAAACTCACATGGAAACGTACGTGTGTAAAGTGTTAGATCTTTGACATATTTTTTTATAGAATTAGTTTTGAGAATTTAATTGATTAATAATATTTGTTTTCAGTTGAGTATCAATAGTTGATTTAATATCAGCATCTGTTTTACCACGCATATTAGTGTATTCCGATATTTTATTTTTCATATCACGTTCTGATATTTTATTATTGTTATCATTAAAAGTTAAAATCTTAAAATCAGCATCTTGACCATATGGTAAGAAAGATTTAGATGGAACATAATCAATGTTGACATAAGAAAAGTTATCAGATATACCAGTTAACTCATCTGATCTACCAGCTATAACATCTTTATTAGCTTGCTGAGCCATATTCGATTGAATTAGTTTTTTTCTATTTTGTTCAACCATATTTAACATATTTTGTCGTCTAAATTGGATAAGATTGTTTAACCATTCAAAAGCAGCTTGACCTTCATGAACACCAATAGTTTGTTGTTGTTGATTTCTTAGAACAAGCATAGGTGTTTTTTTTATACCTAAAGAAATTAATTGTTCTCTCGACATAGTATCAATAGATATTAAATTGAATAAGTTATTAATCTTTTCAGAGGTTATAATTCTAATAAAATTTGCGGAACTTTCACATTTAGGGCTATAAAATAAATATCCAAACATTACTAAAATAATTATATATAAAAATATTTTAATAAATGCGCTTATTTATTTTATAGATATTTTTAAGCCTTATTAATTTTTTATTAGATTATTTAAAAAGAATCTAATAAAAATTGACATTTAATATTTCTATTTAAATAATAATAACATATATATTATATTATAATATACTATTATGGCTGATAAAGATAATAAATACGATATTAATGTTACTCAAGTTCATTACAATAAAAAGAAAGGCATTAATTCAAGTGAATTGTGTTTAAAGTTTACTGGTAAAGATTGTAATTTTAAGATGTTATCTACTCTTCGTCGTGTATGTGCTAATAATATTCCAACTCATGCATTTAATGCACTAAACATAGATATTCAAGAAAATACCTGTGTAGCATTTAACAATGATTATATGAAACTTAGATTATCACAACTGCCTCTGTTTAATATTCCAACTAAAGTATCTTTTCTTCATAATAAATATTGGAAAAATGTTAACTTTTCTGATGTAAATCGTGAAAAACATCCAGAAGAAAAGAACATTAAAGTATATATCAATGCTCATAATAACTCTAATAGTATTAAGCCAATCACTACAAAAGATGCTAAATGCTATATTGATAACGAACAAGTAGAAATCTATGATCCTGAAAATCCGATACTTATAGTACTTTTACGACCAAATGATTCTTTTAAATGTATGATGACAGCATCTCTATCTGTTGGCGACATGCATACTATTTATTGTGCATGTGCAAATGCATGGGCTACATATGACAACGAAGATAAAGATAATGGCGATACAGTATTTAAATCGGGAGAATTATTTCTTAAATCTCGTGGATCCCAAAGTGAATATGATATTTTAAATCATGCTTGCGAATATCTTACTAAAAAATTTGGTGATATTAAGATTGAAATTGATCGTAAAGTAAAATCAAAAGAAATAGACGAAAAAGATAATATTTTAGTACTAGTATTAGACGATGAAGATCATACTATTGGTGAAATATTAAACTATGAACTACAAGACATTGCATTATTTTCAGCAGTATCAAAACCAGATCATAATATTAAGAGTGTAACACTTAAGATAGAAAGTGATAAAAAATCACCATCAGAATTAGTTACACAAGTATGTGACATTTTGATTAGTAAGATTAAAGTAATTCAAAACAAAGTGGATAAATTAACTAAGAAATAGATAGTTAACTAAAAAATAATAATTTTGTTTATTTATTTATGTATTTTTTTATATTTAATATTTTTTTATATTTAATGTTTCTTTGATTTAGAGTGTTTCTTAGAGTGTTTCTTAGAATGCTTTTTGGATGATCTCTTGAGGTGCTTCTTGGAGTGCTTCTTAGAATGTTTCTTAGAATGCTTTTTAGATGATCTCTTGAGGTGCTTTTTAGAGTGTTTCTTGGAGTGCTTTTTAGAGTGTTTCTTGGAGTGCTTTTTGCCACCACTCATACCACGACGTGCCGCAACTTGTGCAGCAACAGCACCTGATCGTGGTGCCCAAGGTGCTTCTGGTAATGGTGTAACTGGTAAACCCGTTACCAAGTCTCTACGCTGTTCAAGATTAAGAGCAGGAGCAGTACCCATACCAACTGGTATTTCTCCTAATGATTGTGTTTGTAATGGAGGAGATGAAAGTTTAAATGTTGGTGTATATATTACTTTATGTTGAGTTTCACATTTATTATCTATAAATGATTGTTTATTTTCTTTATATTTTATTTGTTCAAAACCTCGAGAATATTGTCTTAAATAGTTGTTTAAATCAGCAATACCACTTCGTTGACTTTCAAAATCATTAAGTTCTTTTTTTATACGTAAGCAGTTATCTTTTTGAGCATCTGAATCGATAACAACTGGTTCTGCTAGAACTTCTTGAAATGAACGTACCGGTCTGTTTAATTCAGCTTCACGTCGTGCTTCTTCTGCTGCCTTTTTTGCTGCTATTTTAGCAAGTACGGGATTATTATCCATAATAATATAATATTACTACACTAAAAAAAATTTTTTTATTTTAATAAATAAGACATCGTTGTAGTATGAACGCAGTCAGTAAATAATATTTTAAACTCATTAGTATTCATCCTAATATTATTCATATCTATAGTAATATTCTGTATATTAGTCAATAAAGCAATTCTATCAATAAATATATTTATTAGTAAATCTATATTAATTTTTTTAATATATTTATAAATAATGTCATGATTTAGTGATCTCTTTTCATTTATATCTTCATCACTATTATTATTATAAACACTATTTTCTGTTTTTCTCTTATAAATAAAGATTTTGTGTAAATCAAACAAAATAGTCTTGTAATTATTTGTTAATATATTATACAAATCAGGATTTAATTTTTTTCGTGTTACATGATATATATTTAAAAATTCACGAGATATAGTTTTAATTGATGCATTAACTCTTTTAATTATTTCTGATGGATATGGAGACATGTAATTAACTACAAAGCTTAAATTATCATTCTTGTATAATTCTAAATAGCATTTATTGATATTTTTGTAATGTGGGATAATATCTTTAATTTTTTGATAAATATATGTATTAATAATATAATCATTATCTTTATAAGTTAATATAAATCCTCCAGAAGTTAGTTTTTTCTTTGTTTCATTAATATGATATATATTTTCTAAATCAAAAATTAATTCATCTAAACAAGAATAATAAATATTATCACATTTTTCCAAAAAGATTTGTTCACAAATAGTATTAGATTTGTAATATAATATATGACTTATTTTTGGATGAGATATTATTACTTGTGAAATATTATTATGATAATTAACTTCTGATTTATTAATTAGATTTACAATATATTTATTATCATTTACAGGAACAATATATGGACTATTATATCTATCAATGTAATACATAACATCATTATAATTAAAAATAGTAGTATCAAAACCTATATCATAATTAAAAATTTTAACATCACTCCAATTATTTTTTATTTCATTAACTATACTAGAATTATATGGTTTTTCTATTTTTATTTTCTTTTTAACAATTATTTTAAATTCAAAAGATTTATCAAAAACAAAATAATCAAGATTATGTATTATATAATTTATAGTTTTATCTGTATGCATTAGATTATCTGATAAATTGTCAGCTTTTAACAGATAGAGATCATGTATAAGATGTTTTTCTAAAGATAAATGTAATAATTTACTGTTATTTTTAAAATAAGTTAAAATATTATCATTATATTTATTAAACAAGTCTTTTATATACTCGAACAAAATATTATCGAAATTTTTATTATCACTAGAATGACTCATATAATTTTATCTTATATTTTTCATTAAAGCAAATAAACGAAAAAGATAAAAATAATATAAAAATAATGATTAAAATAATGATTAAAAATGGTGATTAAAAATTTGTTTTATTTTTCTGTGATAATATTATATTTTACTTAATATTATGTATATTAATAAAATTGATGATTTAATAGATAAAGTTATAGATGATTTTAATAGTACTGTTATTTTATCAGATAATAGAATAGATAAATTTTTAAAAGAAATAAATTTTGTTAAATATCAAAGTGACATTAATGATATATTCAAAAAATATATATCAAGTATAAATCTTAATGACATCAAGTCAGTTGTATCCAACAATGATATTTTAAATAAAATTATAGGTGTAATTAAAAAATATATTACAATCTATTTATTTTTATTTATTGGTTTTTATTTCAAAGGATCTGATACTATATATGCTAATAATATCATCGAATTTAGCAAGAATCAACCAGAATATGGTTTTAAAATAGAAGAATTTTTTAATTCTCAGAGTAATGCTTTAGTCATTGATTTATATGCAAAAATAAAAAAAATATTAAATATTCTTGATGCTGAATCTAAACAACGTAAAGAAATCTTATCTTCTAGACCAGATTATAAACCAATAGTTGCTTTCTTAGATAGTCTTGGTCCTGATTTTGTTAATGCTGCTTTTAATATTCCAGATAAAAAATATATTAGAGCTCACAATTTAATAAAAACTATAATTATCATAGACATTTATAAAACTACTGAAAAGGCTGATCTATTTAGAATTTTGGATTTAATGGAAAATACAACAACAGAATTTACTTTCATTGATATAGTTATTCCAGTCAAAGAAATTATTGATATTAGTACCATTGAAACTTTATTATCTAAAAAAGAAGTTTCTTCTGGTATGGCAAAAGTTATTTGGGAATATATTTATGAATCTGATATGTTAGAATCTCAAGTAGATTTAAATCACGATGAAAAAGTAATGAAAATTATAAACTCAAATTTATTTGTACCCATTATAGATGATTTATTATTATATCACAATTCAAATGAATCATATGATAGATCAAGTCACGATGAATCACATGCTAAAAAGAAAGAAGATACAAAGATTAGATATATTATTAATAAAATAGATACAGCAACAAATTATAATATACCTCAAAATCACAATGATGCTAAAAAATTATTTTACCAACCATTAATGAATAGAAAAATAGTATTAATAAATAACTATGAAGATATTAAAATTATAAATAAATTCATCAATGTTGCAAAAATTAGTGCAGAAAACAGTGAATATTTAAAAGATCTTGAACATATATTTATTTATCCATATTTAAATTTACGTGAATCCCAAAATGGTCTTAATTTACAAATGTCAAAAACAATAGATGCATTAAGATATGTTAATTTTGATAAATCATTAGAAAATAGACAAAAACCAAATGCTCATATAGAAGTAAGAACTGGTTCTAAAGATAATTATTTAAATATAGTTGGCTTTTTAATCAAACCTAATAATTCTATTTATTGTATAAAAAATAAAGAATTAAAAAACATAGTAACAAGTAAAGATAAAAATGGTTATCAAAATACTATTGATCTTATTGAACAAATATATTCTAAAAATTCTAGTAAACTTAATAATAATATTCATTATTGGTTATTTGATCCCGATGAAGATAAAATAGATGTATCAACATATGAACAACAAAATAAATTTACTAGAAGTGATCAAATCAAACACGTTATTAGTGCATTATATGATTCACTTGAACAATTTACTTACGATACAATAATAAATAATATTAAGAAATTAGACAATCCATATCTTAACACTATAGACAAAGTTATTAGTATATTTTATAATAGATTATTTAGAATAGAGAAAAGAGAATTATTAGTAAACTTAGAAAATACTATTTATTCAGAACTTGTTAAAAAAAGCAAAATAAAATATGATTTGACCGATGATTTAGTAAATGGCTTATCAAAAGATAGTATAACTCTACCAGAAATTAAACCAGAAAAAGTTAAAGCAATACACAAAAAAGTTATAATAGATTTATCTAAATTAACAGAAACAGGCAACTATGAAGATAAAGAAATAGTCGATGGTGTATGTCAGCACAATATTACATGGGACAGATTAGGTGTTCTCAAAAAAGAAAATCCCAAATTATTTTTAGACGAGTTATATATTTTTGTTCAACAATATGTTGTTGAAAATGCTGATCATGATTATGTTTGCAAGAGTTGTGGATTCTTTTTAAATATTAAAAAATATGTAGCCGACGGTTCTTTCGATGACGATCATCATTTTATATCTTACAGTATGCCATTAGATACTCCATTAGAAGATATACCGGCTTATGAAAAATACAAAGGAAGTATTAGAAACATAGACAAATACATAGAAAAAATAGCACTTATTACTAATATAACTTATTTTGTTGGAACAAATCCAACAGTAAAATCAAGACGTAGATTAATAGTAAGAGATACAATTGATATCATAGTAGCTAATAATTTTAAATTAAAGAAAATATTAAAAGAACGTAACGAGCTAGCAAGTAAAACATATGGTATTAACCGAGATTATTCTAATTTGTTTGTTTTTGAATTAGATAACTCTATATTTATCTTTTCAAGTAAAGACAAAGATTTTTACAAACCGATTAAACAAAACAATATTTTAGGTTATATAATATTTTTAGTATTATTAGAACTAAATGAATCTCAAATATTATATTTTAATAACGATAAAAAAGGATTTTGTAACTTTGAAATATTTGATAAAGTATATCACACAATATTTGAAGGATTAAAATTTAGAAAGAATAATAAAGGCGATACAGTTAGTGTTAAAAACTATGAAATATTTTGTTACATGTTATACATGATATCTTGCTATTGTGTAAAATATAATTTATGGTATTATGATTATAAGACAAGCGTTAATGATAAAGCAGCAAGACAAAAATTAATGCCATTAGTTCAGAAAATAATTATTCACAGTGTGATAGACATTATTAATAGTTGTTTAGAAAACGCTGAAGAAGATAAAAAGAATAAGATTTTTGAAATATTAAAAACTAAATTTTACAAAAAATTAAATCAAATGTTTTCAAATAAAGATTTATACAATAGATTAAAAGAAAATAATAAACCATCAACATTAGGCGATAAGAAAGCATTTATTATGACAAAGGCAGAAGCATATAAATTAGATGGTAAATATCTTACTGAATTTGTTGAACCACCAACATTTTGGAGAAAAGTTAAACCCCCAACATATAAATTAGAAATAAAAGATAGAGTCCATGAAAAATTTAATGATATTACAAATATAAGTAATTGTGATGATGGTAACTTTCATGATTGGTTTTATGATAGTAAAACATTAAAATGCAAAAAATGTAATACATTAGCAAAAGATATTAAATATAACAAAGATCAAACAGATAAGATTAAAAATAAATTCCATTTAGTAGAATTAAGATCATTAGCTAAGAAATATTGCTATATAGATGGTTTATTTCATGAATTTGTAGAAAAGAATGGAGTTAAAACATGTAATAAATGCAAAAATCAAGAAAACAAAGATTATACTGATAAAGATTTGGAAACTTTAGATAAAAAATTAATAGAAAACAAAAAAGCTAAAATAGAAAATACTATTAATAATATTAAACTAGTTGATGAAGATAATAATAAACATAATAGTTACATAAATAAATTACTTGAGAAAATAAATAGTGACTATAAAGAACATACAACAACAGATAATAATTACAAATATATTGATGATTTAATAGATTCATTTGAATCAAATATTAGCGAAGATTTATTAAAATCAAATATATCTCTTAAACACAATATATATATTATTGATCATGATCATCTTGGTAATAAATTAGACAAAGAAGTTATGATAAGTGAAAAAGATAATAAAATACAATACAAATCAAATCATCCATTCTTTAATACTGATGTTTTATATTACACAAGTTACAAGAATAATAAGATAGATGTATTTTATGACTCACTAACAAAGATATTATTAGGTTACAAAGAAGAGAATAAAAATATAGTTTCAAATGTTAAAATAGATAGAAAAATAGGAATCAAATATTCTATTAAGAATAAACTTAAAATGATTGGGCATAAATATCAATATTATAATTTATCTGAAAATAAAGACAAACAAGAAGATAAAGATGATAATCACCAAGAACAAATTAAAAACATAATTAGAGATAGAAATGATTTATTAAAGAATACTATATACAGATTTCAAAGAGTATTATTTAGAATAGTAAATAATTATTTTATTAAGAAAAATGTAAAAGAACAACAAAACAAAGGTTTTATAGATTATAAAATTAATGAAGAAGAAGATTATTTTACAAACAAATATGAAAACTTAGTAGAAAAATACGGTAAAAAATTAAATAATATAAGTCTAGTTAGTCAATCTGGTTCACATTTAGTATTTAAACATTGGAAAAATTTAGCTGATAATTTAAATATTAAAACAAAAGATATAGAAAATAACAATAGTAATTTAATTAATTATGAAAAGATCAATAAATTTGATCATAGTAATAATTTATTATTATTTTACTTTGTAAATGAAATAAATAAGTTATATAAATATAATACAAATAAATCAATAAAGATTAATATTACATCAATGATTATTGATTATATTAACTTAAATTATTTTGTATACAATGAAGATATTACTAAGAATGATAAAGATTACAAGAGATTCTGGTATATAATAAACTCTGTAATGTATCTTGATGAAATTAAAGATAAAGTTGGCGAGACAGAAGGTATCTATGAAGAATATGATCCAGATAAGAAACCATTAACAGAAGAAGAACAAAGCGCTTTAGATGATGCTAAAGAAGAAGATGATGCTCTCGATGTTGAAGGCAATGAAATAGATTACGAAGCAGGATATGAACGTAATTTAGAAAGAAGCTTTGATGATGGCTTTGTAGAAAATTATCCTTATAAATTATAATAACTAAAAATATTTATCTTTTTTATCTTTCTTTTATTTTTAAGTAAACTAAAATTATTTATTTATATATATATAATATAATATGGATAAATATTTGAATGTCATTATAATAGTTATTATTGTAATTTTCGCATATATGTTTTTAAAAAATAAGGGTAATGCAAAATCAGATACAGAAAGGGTAAATGAAGAGAAAGATGAATTTATTACACAAGATTATTCTTATTTAGATGATGTATTTAATAACATTGAAGTATCAAAGAATGATACTGGTAAAACAGTTATGAAAACACAAAAAACAGCGGTTGAAATTAAACCATACTTTGTTGATATGAGAGTTCATAATGATTATCGCGATACTATAACAGCATTTAATTTTGTTGCCCCAGATCAAAGACCATTATTTAATAGATCAGTATTACCAGTAAAACAAATCGATGTTGATCCATCACAAGTTAAACCACTCGTTAAAGCATTTATTAGACGCGTCAATGAAGAACTTAAAAGCAATGTTGGTAATGAATTAGCAGCTAATAGTGGTTGGGATGAATTAGCACCAGAAAAAAAAGAAAAAGATGGATGGAGTAAACAAATGAGAGAACTTGGATTACCAGAAGATTTATATCTTTCACCAGCAAAGAAAGCACCAATTAAATTACTTAAAATAGATGCTGTTCAAAAGTTTGCCACAGAAGAACAATTAAACTTTATCGTTCACATGATCATAGTTAAGAAAAATGCTCAAGATCAAATGGTTGTAAGAGTATCTTACATTATGGATAACACTGATATTAACAGTGATAGAAACTTTAATAAGAAAGCACAAGATAAAGATGTTGATCTTAATGTTAGAATCGAAGATATATCTATTATCGGCTTCTTAACAGATCATAAATATGGTGATAACACAGACAGAAAAGACTTTTATGAATTTACAAACATAGAGAAAGACGACATGATTGATCAAGGTTTATTAATAAAAACTCTCAAAGATAAATACAAACAAAGACAAATCGAAGCCGATGGCTTTAATGTTAACATTGCTCCACAAGCCCTTAACGATATTGCTATATTTAGATTATCAAGCGAAAGACCTTATTTACCAATCTCGAGTTAATTAACTAATTAACTAATTAACTAATTAACTAAGTAATTAATAATATTTTTTTCCAAGTTTATTTTTATAATATTTTTTATTATTTATTATTATATGATATTTTCATCAAATCCACTTTATAACGCATTAAAAGTGTATATAATAATTATAATTTTATTGATAATTTTTAAACCTAGTTTCATTTATGATAGAAAATTAAAAAAATTCAGACAATTTGGAACAAGTAAAGGTAATACTATTTTTACTTTACCAGTATTATCTATATTATTAGCTGTTCTATTATATTTAATGTTTTTATCAATAAATAAAATGACTAATACAACTACAAAAAAAGAAGATAATAATAATATTTTTAATAATCAATTATTTAATCAACAGTTATTTAATCAACAATTAAGTCAACAATTATTAAATCATCATTTATTACAACAATTAAATAAACAAATGACAATCGCTAACTAAATTAATTTTATTTTTTAAGCATATTGTCTAGATGCATACATTTCTTAAGATTATTATCACTCATATAAACATCTAATACACGTGCAGATGGTTCTTTAACATTACCCCATTTTGGTAGCCAAAAATATGGGATAACACCTGATTGAGAATCATGATATTTCTTAACAAACTGATTACGATAATGCAGTGATTCTTTAGTGTATGGTGTATTATATTTATAAATTGTTTTTGCTTTTTCTAAATCTTCTTGAGTATATTTATTATCAAAATAATCTAGAACAATTTGATACCATGATCGTTTTACAGCCGATACACCATCAGAGAAAGCCTCTTTAGGTCGCCAAAGAACTTCTTGAGGAATAATATTTTTACCATCAAATGCCTTACGGAATAAATATTTTTCACAACCATGACGTGGTGCTCGTAATTGTGGATCAATAGACAGATATAATTTAATAAAGCGATGATCACCAAATGGCATACGTGCTTCCAGACCACATCCAGCTACACAACGATCAACACGTTGACCATCAAAGTAAATAATATCACGTGTTAGTTCATGAATTCGTTCAGCAAAATCATTAATAGTTGGTGCATATTTAGTTTCATTATAGCCACCACATACTTCATCAGCATAATCACCAACAATAACTACTTTACAGTTAGTGTTGTCACGAATTTTTCTAGCTGAAATAAGTTGTGGAACAGATGCACGATTAGAAGTAATATCATATGACTCAATTACTTGAGTAATATCTTGTTCAGCACAATCAATAAATTCTTGTTCACTACATAAGATATGTTGATGATCGGAACCAATATAATCAGCTACTAGTTTAGCATATTTTTCATCAGTACCACCTTCTAATCCAATACAAATTGTTTTAATCTTTTTATCACTACCCATTTTCTTAAGAACATGAGCTCCTACAGATGCACATGCACTAGAATCAAGACCACCACTAAGCATAAAAGCTACTTCACGATCTGAAACCATTTGATCTTCTACTATTTTTAGAAAAGAATTATAAATTTTATCACAAGCTTCTTGTTCATCAAAAATAGTAATCGGGATATCACTAAGTTGTTCAGTAATACTAAATTCATGATTAATTGATTGTGAATTTTTTAAGATAGTATATGTACCATAAGTTGATGCAGGAACTTGTTTAACTTGTTTATCTCGATAACTTGTAAATGGAATACCACATAGTTGAGATGTTAAACAGAGAGAATTAAATTCTATTACATTTTGATCATAATCAGTAATATTATTATATTCAGCAACATAGAGAGGACGTTTACCACAATAATCACGAATATAATGAATGTTTAATTTATCTTGTTTAAAGTGTAGAATAACTATAGCAAATTCACCGCTAACATCATCACGTTTAGTTAGTAAATCATATAATCCTGCAAGACCAAATTGTTTATAAAGATGAATGAGAACTTCACAATCTGATTTTGATTTAAGTTTATCTTGAAGATTGAACTCGTATACAAGATTTTCATAACCATAGATTTCACCATTACACATAAGATAAATTTTATCACCATCACTATCACCACTATTAAGATAAAATGGTTGATCACCTGATGGACTGAGATCCATAATAGCTAATCGGTGAAAACTAAGAAATAGCTCGAAGTTATTAAATGTTAGATATTTATTAATTGTTCGATCTGGTCCACGCTTTTGAATATTTTGAGAAGCTACTTCTAGCTCATCATGATTGTTAGGATTTTTCTGTTGGATATAAAACCAGATACCACACATTATAGATATGTTTATATATAAGTATAATATTAAATGTATTTAATTAATATTATATAATATTACACTATCAATTTTTATTTATATTCTAATTAGAATATAAATAAAAATTAATGAGTCAAAAACACAAATGATTTATTATTATTATGAATAAAAAAATTAATGAGGCTTAAAATATCTTTAGATATTTTAAACGAATCAATTTTTATTTATATTCAAATTAATGTTAAATTTCGTTTTAATGCAAGTTCAATAGGTGTTTTATTCTCATTATTTTTTATATTATAAGATGTAGATATTTTAGGATGTTTTAATAATTCATCAAGATCTTTTTGTATCGTTCTTCTACTACTAAGGGCCTTATGTAATGGTGTATCACCGTCATTATTTTGAATAGTAAAACATTGTTCTATTCCCGGAATTGATAATAATATTTTTAATATTTCTATTTCTTTTGATATTACTAAATGTAATACCGTATTACCATCATTGTTTTTAATGGTTAAACAATTTACTATTTTTGGATTTGATAAAAATATTTTTGCTTTATCATAATAACCATCATCAATTGCCATTAATAATGGTGTATTACCATAATTATTTTTAATAGTAAAACATTGTTCTATTCCTGGTATTGATAATAATAACGTTATAATTTGTATTGAACTCTGTGTCAATGTTATATGTAATAGTGATTTATTATCCTGTGTAATTGCAAAACATTTACTTATATTTGGTTTTGTTAAGAGTTCTTCAACAAAATCAAAATTATTTTGTTCAACTGCTTGAAATAATGTTTCACAAATATTAGATTCATTGTATTTATTTGCAAATAATTTTTCATCTAAATTTAATGATCTTGCTAAATCAATCGGTGTTTTACCATTATTATCTTTAATATTAAAACTATCACTAATTCTATAATGAGATAATAATTCAGTTATTATTTTTATTTTATCGTCATCATCATCTTTATTCTTTAATGCAAGTGTTAAGGGTGTATTACCATTATTATCTTTAATAATAAAACTATTATGTATTTTTGACACTTTTAATAATAACTTTATATTTTTTAATGTATACAAAGATATTGCTTTATGTAATAGTGTATATCCTTCATCTGATTTAATAGTTATACAATCAAAAATATTATCTTTTTTAAGCAATTCTTCAGTAATTATATAATTTAAAGTTAATATTGAATAATATAATAATTCGAATAATAATTTTGTATCTATATTGTTATTTCTAATAAGAATTTTAATATTTACATTTTCATATAGATATAATTGAAATTTTAAATTATAAAATAAATTAGTGTAGAATGTTTCTTTTGTATAATCTTGATTTTTAATTATCATAAAAGACTTTAATAAACTTATATGAGTAGTAGGATATTTTAATGTGTTGTAATAGAATTGTGAAAATTTATCATATATTTTTTCTTTATTGTCTTCTGTAATTGTTTTAATAATATCATCAATAATTTTATTTAAATAAGTTTTCCAATCAAAATTAACAACTACTTTTTTTATACCATCTATTTTTATACCATTATCATCGTAAAAATATAATTTTTTTTCACATATAAAAAAACATTGAACATGATTTGCACCAATTTTATACATATCTTTTTCTTTAGTACTAGTGTCTTTATCTTCAATAGAAGTATATGAATTTAATATAATACACAATGCATCCTCTAGATCTTTTTTCATTTCTTTTAATTTTTCTATTATAGTTTTTAATGAATATTTCATAATAAGATTATAATCGAATGATTTCGATGATAAAAATTTTAATTTTCTATCTACTAGATCTTGTGTTGGTAATTCTATAATTTCTGGCAATGATAATTCTCTTTTAAGTTGGGGGTTTGATGGGTTCGGTTGTACTGATAATGTTCTTTTTAATACATTTTGTTGTGGGTTACTATTTATTTGTTTATAATTTAAGATAAAATATGATATTATATTCATCGTAGTGATAAATTCTGATAATCTACCTGCATGAGATAAAAGAAAATTTAATTTATCACTACTATTATGATTTGATATTGCATAAATAGTATCGACACATTGCAATGATTGATCTACACTATTTGCTCTAAATATTCCAGAACGATATGTATATAATAATTTAGTATCTCTTAATAAACCAACCATATTATTTATGAACCATTCATAATGCATATGCATATCATTGTATTCGGGATCATTATTAAAAAACTTATTAAATACTTCTAATTGTTGTGTAGTTGAAAATATATTTTTTTCAACAATATATTTATTAATTTTTTCTTTATCTTCTGGTGTTAATTCTTTTAATTTTTTAATTATAGAAGGTTTTAAATCTATTTTTTGTTCATTTGTATATCTATCATATAAACTATTAAAATATTGTTTTGATAATTCTAATAATTTAATTTTATCTCCTTCATTATATAAATCAAAATTTACAGGTAAAAAATCTAATGGAATACCATTTTTTTCATCAATATCTATAGTATTAATAAATTGTGCAAAAGATTCTTCTGATTTAAATATTTCTTGTATACTTTCTCCAATATCATCACAATAACAAAATATCATAGATAATGTATCATGCCAACATTCACCCATATGTTGATTGAAACCAAATTGTGCACAATTTGCACCACCTAATTGTTTTAATTGAAGATATTTATTTTTATATTTTAAATATTTATTTTTATAAAAATTTTGATCAATAGACATTATTATATATATAATAATTAACTAAATAAAAAATATAAAAAAAGTTAAATAATAACTTAGCCAGTAATAATATTAATACTGCTAACTATAAGATTATCAAATTGATTAATTTCTCGACGACCTTTAATAATTCCATATTCAGCATCTCGACAAATATCTAGTATTTTTATTTTCTTTTTAACATCTAATTTTTCATCATTAATAATATAATCAACATAATGTTTAATAATACTTGTTCCAGACAGATTAGTAATTAAAAGATTAAAAATAATATTTCGAATATTATTGATCATTTTTAGATCTCCCATTTTAATATATTTATAAAGATTTCGCATAGTATAATCTTTTGATAACATTGGATCAAGTAATTTAATATTATTTAATACATTAAAATATAATACACCTATTTTACAGATAAGATCATCATATTTATTTTTTTTAGCATCAATGTCGCTAAGTTTAATTTTTTTATTAACTATTTTTTGAATTTTAATTATAAAATCATTAGGATTTACAAAGTAAAACTCTGCTTGTCTTTTAGTAATATATGGATTTAGCATATTTTTAAAAATAGTAAATAGTTCATTACCTAGTTTGTTAACAAATTTATTTAAATTTTTATATATGAATACATTTTCATATTCATAATTTTTAATAATATTATAGAACATATCAAAGTTATAATTTATTTCACAATGTTTGAATAAATTCTTGATATCTGTTATTTGTTCTTTAATAGTTTCTAGATATATCTCATTTAATTTATATAATTGTAATCGCCATAATACATTTTTAATATTGCCATTATAAAGTTGAAGTATATATCCAACTCGATCTATTGTCATATTAATATTTTCTTTTTTGGCAATATGATAAGAATAATCAACTATGTCATTTTCTTGTGGAGATTTAACTAGAACACATTTACAACGACTAATTATTGGATTAATTACTTTTGATATAGAATTAGATATTAGAATAAATCGACACTGATCGCTATATTTTTCTATAGTTCTACGAAGTGAAAATTGTACAGATTCAGACATAATATCGATATTATTAATTACAACTAATTTAAAATTATGTTTAGATTCAACTAAATTATATCTAGCTTTTGATACATATACTTTAATAACATCATGAATTAAATATCGATCATGATTATTACCTTTTGGTTCAATAAATATGTGATGAAAACTTTGCTTAAATTCTTCTTCTGTTTCATTGTTTACTGATCCACTAACTATGTATTTAACGTTTTTGACTTGGTGAACTGATTTACCAAACAACATTTCCATGAATATTTTAACCATAGTCTTTTTACCAGATCCATATGGTCCATGAAATAACAAATGTGGTATGGAACTATCATTAGACATAATTTCTAACATATTATAGATTTCCCTATGAAAAAATATATCATCTATTGTATTTGGTATATATTTATCTATGAAGAACATGATTAGTTATTAATTAATTAACTTGATTATTAGTTAACTTGATTATTAGTTAACTTAGTTATTAATTAGTTAACTTGATTATAATTTATTCATTTTTTTTCAACTTTATTAAATTAGCTATATATTATTAAATTAGCTATATATTATATGTATGGGTTTCATATAGATTCAAATCCAAATAATATTTGTGATCAATTAATAAAGTATAAAGATCTTAAATGTTTACAATTATTTGTAAATATAAGTGATAAATACAAAGAAGAATATTTAAAATTTAAAGAATTAGCAATTAAACATAAAATTAATTTAGTTGTTCATGCATCATATACTATTAATATTGCTCAAAATTGGGATGAATATAGTTGGTGGATAACACAATTATTAATGGAAATAACTGTAGCAAGTAATATTGGTGCACAAGCTATTATTTTACACTTAGGTAAAAAATTACAAATGGATGAAAATATTGCTGTAAATAATATGTATTCAAGTTTATTATACATATCAAATAAATTAAATAAACTAAATATTACTAACATAAAAATATTATTAGAAACTTCTTCGGGTCAAGGTAGTGAAATGTGTATTAAATTAGATGATTTAGCCAAATTTATAAATAAATTATTAACAAATAAAAGTAATATTGCTGATAAATTTGGAATATGTGTAGATACATGTCATATATTTAATGCTGGATATGATATTAATACACCAAAAGATGTTTATAAATATTTCAAAGAATTTGATGAAAAGATAGGAATTAAAAATATCAAAGTTATACAATTAAATAATAGTAAAACAGAATTAGGAGCAAAAAGAGACAGACATGAAAATTTAGAATACGGTAAGATTAATATTAGTGGAATAAAAGAAGTTATCAAATTGTGTCACAAATTAGGTATATTATTAATATTAGAAACACCTGATGAACATATAGATAGTGATTTAGAAATAGTAAAAAAAGTATCTAGTATCTTATAAAAACGTTAAATTTTATTAAAGATAAAATGCATAATCTTGTTAAAATACGTTAAATTTTATTAAAGATAAAATTTCAGGCATTTTACTAGATTTTGTTTACAAAATCTTGTAAAATACATCATGTTGTTCGTATCTTCTAAGATTAATATCTTGCATATAGTTTCTATCTTCATAAAAACGAACTAAATTAACTTTAGCGGTATCATAGATTAACATAACACCATTGCATTTGTAAGTTCTTCCTACTTTTTCTGCTTCTTCTATTAATTTGCTACCTATTTGTTTATTTCTATATATTTCAGCAACATAAATATATGTAACAAAAAATACTTTACGTCTATCATCTAACATCATAACGTTACCGGTTAAGAAGCCAATAATTTTATTATCTTTAGACATAACTAAAATAATAATGCTATTATCGTTTCTGAGATTTTCTTCTATTTTTTCTTTAGTGTGCATTAATTTTTCTTCATGAGCTAATTCAATAAAATTATTATAAATGATATCTACAAAATAAGATAAATCTTTTTGTAATTTTATATCATCTTTATTCATTATAACTATATCCATTATATATTATTAATTATATATTTTTATTTCTACTTTTAATATATATTTAATACTACATGGCATTGCCTATAAATCATAAGATTATAATCATGATATTTATAGTTATATTTTTATTAGCTTATTTTAGATTAACTGAAAGAGAATACTATGATGGAAAAGTTTCAAAAGTTAAAAATATAGAATCCTGTGCCGATATAGCATCATCTTTATATGATACATCAGCTATTGCTTTTGATCCAAGTAATAATATATGCTATGTATCTAAAACACCATTAACAAGACCACCAAATCAAACCCATCCGTATCATAATGATTTTAAACTAACAGATGTTATTTGTAATAAAACTAATTTTATTAGAAGTGCTCGTGATATAAAAGATAAAAATACAGTTATTGGTAATAGATTATATTTATGTTATAACAATAATGCACAAAATAATAATAACACGCAAAATAATAATGATGATACATTTGATCAATATTATTTTGAAAAGAATAAAGCTAAAAAAATTATAACAAATCAAGAATTAGAAAAATTACAAACACATGATGAAACAATGTTTAGAATAGATTGGCCATTAGAAAAAGCAGAAATACAAGATATTAATATTATTCATGATAAACATGTATTAAAAAATATAAATTGGACTCCAGCAACTATTATTAAACAAGAAGAACTTAATCCGTATGATGTATATGTTACACCATTTTATACACCAAAGAATAATATATGTAATTAGACTTAGCTAATTTTAGATTATTTCTTAGATATTTTCTTAGAACCTTTCTTAATTACTTTCTTATTTTTACCATTAACAAGTTGTTCTTCTTTCATACGAATATCATCAAGTTCTTTAGTGTAAACACCATAAGCCTTAACAAATTCGTCTAATTCTTCATTCCATAACATTTCAATAGTCTTATTTTTATAATCATCAAGAATACGTTGAATATCTTCTACTTCTTTCTTAAGTTCTTCAATCTTTTCATAAGTTAGAGACCATAGAGGCATATCAATAAGATATTGATAAGACTTTTCACTATCTTCAGCTGTAATCTTACGAGCAAGTCGAGGAAATTTAAGTTCTTTGAGACGAGCAATAATAACATCTTTCTTTTGTTTCTCAATAATAAGTTTCTTATCAAGAATGTATTCGATGAATAATTTCTTGTATTTTGCAATATTAGCATCATTTTCAAGAACTTGTACATAATATTTCTTACGGATTTCATATTGAGCATAACGATGCTTGTAGAAATCTTCAAGAATTTCATAAGGAGAATCATATTTAGTAATCTTACCAGCTGCATTATATAAGTACATGTTTGTCATTGATAATTTTGCATTTAGTTTAAGATACTTTTCAAGATCACCTGTTTTAATAAGTTTTTGTAATTCTCCAGCCTTAAATTTAACTGTAATATCAACTTTGTTATTATATGGTTTCATAACATAATCGACAATCTTTTTCTTTGAATCATCTTCTTTCTTATCAAGTATAGTAATAGACGTTAGATATTCTTTGTATTTTTCAAAAGATATTGGGCGAAGACTAATTGGAATCTCAGTAATGTGTACTGTATCATCGCTAATCACTTCATAACAACCAGATACTTCAAAGTGTTGATCACCTACTTTTTTAATATCACCAATAAATCCACGATAATATGGCATAAGTTCTTCATAGTCTTTACCATTAATAATATTTTTGAGTTGTTTAACAACATCGAGTGGATTAAATTGTAAAACGTTAGTTGAGTAACCTGTACCAATACCACTTGTACCATTGATTAAAATCATTGGAATAATTGGATAATATATTTCAGGTTCTACTGTTTTACCTTCTTCTACAATATATTTAAGTGTTGGTTCATCTTCTTCACGATAGATATAATGAGCCAGTTTATTAATATTTGTAAAAATATAACGGGGAGAAGCAGCATCTTTGCCTTGCATACTACGAGATCCAAAGTTACCTTTAGGTTCGAGTAAATTAATGTTATTACTTGTTGGCCAGTTTTGAGCCATACCAATAACTGCTTCAAACAGACTCATTTCACCATGATGATATTCAGTTTCACAACCAATATAACCAGCAAATTGAGCGACTTTGATGTCCGGAGCACGTTTACCACGTTTCATACCAGCAAAAAAGATTTTACGGAGTGATGGTTTAAACGAATCAATAATAGATGGAATTGATCGCATGTTATCAGCATTCGAGAAATGTATAAGTTCTTTATTGATAAAATCGCGATAAGTTACATCACCGACCATTTCAAGAATATCATCCGGATTATATTTAGATAACCATCTCTTTCGGTCATCTTTGCGCTTTTCATCAAAAGCAAGTGTAATATATTCATCTACATTTTTGAGTTTTTTAATTTCTACAGCACTAAGTTTTGTTTTCTTAGTTGGTACAACTTCTTTAACTTCTTTTTTATCATCATCTTCTTCTTTTTTAGTTGACTTATTAGATTTATTAGATTTATTAGATTTAGTTGATTTTTCATCGTCATCACTATCAGAACTATCATTATCTTCTTCTTCTACTCCTTCTGTACTAATATCTTCTGAATCAGATTCTTCTAGTTTACAAACAAAATTAACTTGTTTGTCATTAAAGTCTAAGAAAGTTTCTTTTGCTTCAAGAGCAGTAGAAGTTCCCAGCCCCTTGTAATATTTGGCATCGGACCAGAGATGACGATTGTCTTTCTCTTGATCGAGCCAAATTTTATATTCATTAAGACTATAAAAGATTTTAGGATTATCTTGTTTTTTATCACTAAGTTTAAATATCTTTAATAGAGGAGTTCGCAGACATTGAATAAAATTGTCTGTGATGATAAGTGATGGCCACATATAATGGATCATATTAATAATTAGACCTTTAATGTGAGACCCATCAGCATCTTGGTCAGTTAAGATTAGAATACCACCATATCGTAGTTCTTTTGTTGATTTATATTCAACACCTTGTTTAAGACCCATAATTCGTTTAAGAGTAATAAATTCTTGATTTTTAACTAATTGAGATACTGTTGCATTACGAACATTAAGTAGTTTACCCCGAAGTGGAAATACACCATATAATTTAGATCCAATAACTTCTAGACCTTCTTTAGCAAATGCTTTAGCCGAATCTCCTTCAGTAAGAATGAGACGACAGTTGTGTGAGTTAGTACCTCCAGCATCTTCAGCATCATCGAGTTTAAAAAGATCTTTAAGACTCTTTTGTTTTTTACCATCACTCTTTTTAAGTTCTTTATTTTCTTTAAATTCTGTTAAACTAATAACTTCATCTATAATGCCAGATTTAGAAAATTTAGTAATAAATTCTTCTGATAGTTCACAGATAGATCCAAATGAACTAACTTTAGTTGTTAGTTTATCTTTAACTTGAGAATTAAAGCTTGGATCTTCGATAGAACATACTATAAATAGAGTGATGTTCATTTTAACTGCATCAGGTTTAACTTTAAGATCTTTATTTTTCTTATTAATAATTTCAATAAGTTTATCAGCTAATTGATCAGCAATATATTTTACATGAGTACCGCCATTATAAGTACAAATACCATTTACAAAAGACATACTTGTAAAACCAGAACTATTATCAAAAATAGCACCGATTTTCCAACGTTTGTCATCGTCGTATAGAGTTAGACTTTTAGGTTCAGTCTCATAATATAATTTAACATATTTAGTAAAATCTTTGGTGTTAATTTTATTATCATTAAGATATACACTAACATTTTTGTTTGTACAAATTGCTAGATCATAAACACGTTTAGAAAACAGTGCCATAATATCAGATGTTAGATGTTTATAACCAAACTTACTATAATCAGGAATAAAACTAATTTTAGTATAAGAATCTTTGGTAGAATCTTTAATAATAGGTTGTGTTTTACTACGCATATTATTAGTAAAAGTTTGCGAATAATATTTCTTATTTTTAGAATCAACTGTTTCAACAGTAAATTCAGTTGAGAAAATATTAGTCAACTTAGAGCCAAAACCGTTTTTACCACCAACTATTTTACCTTTTTCTTCATAAGTTGAAGAAGTACGAAGATGACCAAAAATCATCTCAGGTACATAGGCTTTAAAGTCTTTGTGATATTCTACTTCGATACCAGGACCATCATTCCATACTGAGATAGAACCAGTAGATTTATCAAAGTTTACTTTAATGTTTTTACAATCTTTACTGCGAACAGTATGATCAGATGCATTAACAATAATTTCATCAAAAATCTTATAGAGACCAGGACTGAATAATATATCTGATTTAACAAATTTACTATTTTCTTCGTCTAGAATCCACATAGGAACCATGTTAGTCTCTACACTACCGATATACATGTCCGGACGCAGAAGAATATGATCGATATCATTAAGACCTTTATATTTGTCTTCAACACTCATTGTCTTTTTAGACGATGATGATTTGTTAGATTTAGCTACTTCAGTCATTTGTATATGTTAATATATGGTATATATAATATAGTCTTAAATCTAGATGTGTAGGAATCAATTTTTTTATTTAGCTTTAGCTAAATAAAAAAATTAGTCGAGTTTACGAGATCAATTTTTATTTTGATAATCTTTAGATGTTTACACGGGATCATTTTTATTCATTTTTTAGTTAACTATTATTTAGTTAATTTATTTATATATATTATATGTCATTTTATGATAAACCTATAAACTATGATAGAGATGTTATAACTAAATATGATAGAAATCTAGTTGATGATCCTGAATATATAAATGCCAGAAATGATATTTTAAATAATAGTTTAAAAAACGAACATAATATCAGAGAAGAACAAGATAGTTATAATCCAATATTTGAACCAGAAGCTATTATACGCAATCAATTAAATCAAGAATCTGGTAAACAACAATATAAAAAAACACAAGAATTTGATCCATATTTAAATTATTTAAATAAAAAAGGATTAGCTGGTAATAATATCAAAGTAAGATATAATGTTGAATATATAAATATAGATAGTTTTAATAGAAATAAAATACCAAAAAACGTTCCATCTCTAATTTATGATCTTAGTTCAAATCCAATAAGTATAGTAAATACAAAATTAAATATAACTTTATCAGAATCACAAATATCAAAAGTGAATGTTGGTGATAAATTTTCATTAACAAATGTTCAACCAGTAGAAAAAATATATAGTGCATATGATGCTAGTGAAAATACTATATTAACATTTTATAAAGATAAAAGTTATGTACAAGTAAATATAAATCCAAATGTAAATACAGTTAATAATTTAAATTTATATGAAAAATATTTTGATACAAGCAAAGTATTCGTAAGAATATCAGGGGTACAAGGTGTTAAAAATAATAACTATTTCGAAATCCAAAATATAAAACCATATGATGCAGCAGCTAACAATACATATAATAAAATTATTCAACAAAACAATGATCCATACACATCATATATTGGTAACATACCTATATCTTTTATTAATAGTCAACATCAGATATATCTATTACCACCCAATGAAGTTAATGTATTATTTGATCCAAATAAATTTTATATATTATTACCATATGCTTCTGATGGAACTAATATAGTTGCTACTAATATACAAACAAATAATAATTATAACGTTACTTTTACTTTTGATCATTATAACTTTATTCCATTAAATGAAATTAATGCTGATTATCCAATTAATAGTGAACATGTTAAAGGTTATCATGTTGTTAAATATATTAATTATACTTATAATTATATACAAACTGATATATATCCACCAATCGATTCACATCTTATAAATAATGCTAATTATTATTACAATAATTTTGGAGGCGATAATATTTATCTAAATATTATAGATAAAATAGAATATGCTTATCCAAATCAAAATAATTATACTATTGATTTAGGCAAAACATATAATAATGTTGTTCAAATTAAAATATTAGATTCTATGTTTGTTAATCCAGCAAAAACTTTTTATAATACAGGAGCTGGTAAAAATAATAGATTATACTTTCAAAATATAGAAAATTTAGAAAACATTCAATATATAGAATTAGATGAAGGTATGTATACATATAAATCAATTAAAACATCTATAGAATATAAATTTTCACAATTATCAAGAAATATAGATGTAAATAACTTTGGTTATGATTTAAAATATAATGTATTTGTTGATATTAATGAAGATACTCAAGTTATAACTTTTACTAGTTATAAATCAAAAACATTACAAATACCTATTAACAACGTTGATCCAGTTATTAACAGTAATGATACAAGTATTGGTGAAGGTAAATATACTATAGTTATTGATCATGCAAATCATGGTATATCATCAGAAACTAGTATAGCAGTTTTTAGTGGTTTTATTGATCATTTAGGTATTCCAGCATCTTATTTAAATACAACACATATGATAACGATTATTGATAAAAATCGTTATAGTTTTGTAATAAATAATATTAATTTAAATTCTACAAAAATAGTTACTAACGGTGGTCGTAATGTAACAGTATATATACCATCAGCAATGAAATTTTATTTTAATTATACTGATACAGTTGGTACAGTATTAGGATTTAGAAATCCAGGATATGTAACTTCTATTACAGATTATAATTATATTATCAAAAGTACAGATCCATATCTAAATGAAATTAGTCTCGATGTTAATGGCAATAATATAGTTCTTAAGAATAATGCAATTAAATTGTATAAATTTACTTATTTTTTAATGGAATGTAGCATATCAAATTTATTAACAAATGCTCATACAAAAAATAATCTTTTTACAAAGTTTAGAATAACAGAAGATAAAATTATAGTAAATGAAATAGTTAATACAGCATCATATTTTTATGATCCAATATATGAATTAAATAAATTAAGTTTTAAATTGTATAATCCAGATAATACTTTAGTAGAATTCAATGATAATGATCATTCATTTATATTAGAAATTACTACACTGGATAACTTACCAGAATTAACTAATATAAACTCTACAAGATCATTACACAAATAAAAATAGTTAATTTAATAATAAATAGTTAATTTAGTTATTTATTCTTTGCTTGCTTTTTGTAATACAATTTCTAATATATCTATTTTAGCTGAAAATCCCATTATCATAGATAAATAATTATCAGCTACCATTTTTAATTTTTTAATATTTATTTCAAAATAGTTCTTAAAGTATGGATATACATGTTGATTAAGTAATTTAAGTGTCTTAGATGAATCACGAGATATATTTATAGCTGTATTAGTAACTAATATTTTATCAATAAAACTTAATAAATTCATAATACTAGTTGATTTATCCGGATCACTTTCATCTTCAAAGATACCTAAACATACTTTAACTAATTTTTCACCTAATACTTCAAATAAATAAGTTTTAATATTAATATTGTTTACAGTAGTATTAATAATACTATCCATATTAGTTTCTAATTTAGTATTATAAGCAATATCATCTTCACCATCTTGTTGTGGTATTTTACTTTCAAGTTCATTTCTTAATAATTTTAATATTACATGATATAAATTAATGATCATAGTATGATTAACAACATGAATAATAGTTTCTAAACATGAGTTTAACATATAATTTTCACCATTATATTCTACAGGTAAAGTAAAATAGTTTTGAATATCATTGTTTAGAATACCAAATACAGTTTTGATTGGCATAATATTTGCAAATTTAGATTGATCTACTTTTTTAGTATCTTTAAGATTAGTTTTTAATACTTCAAATATTTTATTGATAATTTGTGTTGGATCAGAAGATTTTGTCATGGTTTTATTATTAAATAAATGTGCCCATAATAAACTATATGTTCTATAATCATTTTGATCTATTTGTAATATTTTTTCTGTAATTTGATCATACATTTTAAGAGGATTATTAACTATATTTATTGTTTGTAATCTACGTTTAATAGTATCAACATATGTATTATTTTCTATTGTATTTGCTACTTTTAAATCATTATTTTCTTTTTTATCAGCAACTATATTTCTTGGTAATTTAGCAAGTTCTTTACCATTATCAATTATTCTATCACTTATTTCATCTTTACGATAATTTGTAGTACCTGCTTCTTTTCTTTCACCTCTTAATAAGTTTTGTTCTGATATTATTTTAGCACGTTTATCTGTAGCATCTTGTAATTCTTTTTGTTTACTATTTATTTGTTCATCAACATATTTAGGTGTGTATAATAATACACCATCAAGGTTTGATAATAAAGGTAATTCAGCTAATTGTGTAGTTAATTTAGTAAATATAGCATCGTGATCAGCTTTAGTAAGTCCATGTTTGTAAGAATTTAATTTAGCATACATATCATGATTTAATAAATATATTAACATTTTAATAATAATATCATTAAATCTCATATTATGATTTATTCTCGTTACTTTTAATATTTCTTGATTTGTTTCATCTATAATAGATTTAATAGCTTTTTCATCTATCTCGTTTTCAAAGTTATCTATTAAAACAGTAATATTTTTAACACAAAAATCTAATGGTTTTAATCCAAATCTATTTTTAGATTTCTTAGAATTTACTGATGTATTTAATGTTAATAAATGTTCAACAACATCTTTATTTGAATTCATAATAGCTATTGTTAAAGGAGTATTACCGTCTTTATCTTTTACATTAATATTTGCACCATTATTAATTAATAATTTAATTAAATCTATATCACATTCCATATATACTTCTACTGGGTTGTCTCCTGCATATGTCGACATTAATTTATAAGTTTTTTTACTTGATTTATCTTTTTGCATGACATCTTCAGCAAAATTGTATAAATTCAAATATCTATTTTGTTTTATTAATCTGTAGATATTTTTATACACATCATTAACATTAATATTAATAATATCAACTTTGTTATATTGTTGCATATTAACTAATTCATATCTTGGCATTAATTCATTTCTATTATATCTGTATGCAAAATTATTAGTAGTAATATTGATTATATTTTCTAAATTTGCATTAAATATTTTATCAATAATTTTACCAACTGTTATCATAAATATACTTTTATCTGATGGATCATTTTTAATATTATCTATTATTTCTTTATTTAATTGTTCCATAACATCTTTTAATAAACCAATATTATTACCAGGTGGTATAGCTAATGGTGCAGCACTAATAATATGTTTATATATTTCATTTAAAATAAATCTAGTAAATAAATATTTTTGAATAGTTATAAATTGATCTAATAATACACCAATTACTGGTAATGCCATTTTATTTTTATCAAATTGCTTTGGACCTCTTTCAACAGCATAAATACCAACTTTACTAGCATCAGCATCATCTATTTCACCAGCAACACCAGCTGGACCATATTTAAGATTTAATTCTGCTAGATTGATATCATATACAGCTGTTAAATCAGGAATTGCCGGGACTAATACACCACCAACATTTTGAGAACCAGTTATAAAACCAATTTTTGATTGAGCTAACACTGGTAAAGTTGATGATATAATTTTATAATTATTTTTTTGTGAAAGTTGTAATAAAAATTTTTCAATTAATCTAGTTTTATTTAATGTTTGATCTGCTTGTATATCTGTTAGTTTTAAAAAACTTTGTAATTCAGTATATGATGTAAAAAAACTATTTAATGTTTCAATCTTATTATCAATAATATTATTATATTGAGTTGTTTGAGCATTTGTCATAATAGTATCAAAAATATTTAATGTATTAAAATAATTAATTACACATTGAGCTGATGATTTTGTATTATAATAATTAATAGTATCAATAATTATATCATAATAAGCTTTAATATTATTAAACATTATATTTGCTTGACCATTTTCATTACGTTTCATATTAGAAATAAGTTGTGTATAATCATTATCTAATGAATCATATAATATTTTAATATCATGTGGATTACCATTAAATGCAACGACATATGTTTTATTTTTAGGAACTAATAATGCTTTCATATCTTCATAATATTTAATTACTTTACCATATTGTGAATAATATTGAGAAAATATATTAATAACACTTATTAATTTTATAATAGTTAATGATAGATTAGTCATAAGACGTTGTGGGTCAGATATAGGTAAATTAGTAATTTGAATTAATGTAGCTAATTGTGTTTTTAATTCTGTAAAAGCATTTGTTAATTCTATTAATATATGTGTTAATTTTAATGTTACAAAACTTGTATCTACATTTGCTCCACCAATAACAGTTTGAAAAGGAGTAGCCTTGATAGTAGCAGTATCTATATGTGGATTACCATTGATATCTAATACCCCACCAGCAATATCAGCATCATAATCATTTAATAAATTAGTAATACTTGGAGTTAAAGGAGTTTTCCAAACTATTAAATTAATATTATTTATATAATTATTATAATCAACTGTAAATGCAGTATTTACAGTAGTTCTTAAATTTCTAATATTTCTCGTTGTATAATTATTTTGATTAAAACTTTCTATATTTCCATATGTATACAAATTATCAAACTTTGTAGTAGTAAATCCTATTGTAGTAATATATAAAAAATTATTTTTAATTTGATTATCAGTTAAAATCATATTTTCAGCAGTTAAATTAAATAGTTTTGTATTAGTACCTGTACCATCATCATATAGATCAATCTGTTCACAAAATTTATAAACAAATAAAGCATTTGAATTTACTACATTCATTAAATCTTTTTCATTATTTAAATCAGTAAATAATGCATCAATAACAGTATCTAATTGAGTTTTTTTATCATTAATATTTTGTAACATAGTTGTTTGCATATTAGTTAATGTTTCACTTAATCTACTAAGTTGACCATATTCAAGTACTTTATTAACAGCAATATTATCAGGACCCCAACCATTTGGAGTATTTGGTTCCATAGTTAATTGTTTCTTTGAATTAACTAATTGGGCATTTATAAATTCTTTAACACTTTTATTAACATCAGAAGAAGCTTCAAATATTTTTTGTTGCTGTAATGCTGGATCTGGTGTTGTTGCAATAATATCAGTTATTTTAGTTATGACTGATTGCGAATTAATAATATTATCTATTTCTTTTGTATATAACTTTTGAGCATTTTGTAAGGTATCATATTGATTTTCAAAAAAATCTCTTAATCTAGGTGTTTTATCTATATATTCTACTAATTTCTTAGTAATATTTGGTATTAATTCTGATTTTAATTTCATTTTTGTTTCTGGTAATATTTTTTTATCTACTACAGGTGGGGTATCAGTTGTTTTACCAAATACAGCATAGTGTAATGGTGTCTTATATGATGCATCTACTGCATTAATATCATGACCAGCATTAATTAATTCTAAAACAACATCATGTAATTGTTGTTTACAAGCAATATGTAATGGTGTTTGATTAGATTTATCAAAAGAAGATACTAAAGTACCTTGATTTTTAAAAAATCTAACCATTTCTAATTTTTGTCTTTTTGATAAATTTAAATTTAATAATATTAAGTGTAATATACTTTGACCTTCTTCATTTATCATATCATTTGTTGTAATACCATTTTCATTAATAAATTTTTGTAATTCAAGTAAATTATTTTCTGTTGCGGCCTTTAATAATAATTGAGTAATAATTAAAGGATCAAATGTTCTTGCTGGTATGATCGTTCTATTAAATGGCATTCTTTGTATTGGTGGTTGAAATTGTCCTCCAGGTGCAAATGGTGGACCTCTTCTTATATTAGCATTACGAATCATAATATATTTATTATATATAATTTAGTTAACTAAAAAAAATAAAAGAAAAAATAATTTAATAACTAAAAAATAAATCAAGTTAACTAAAAAATAAATCAAGTTTAGCACATTCTATAATCAGCTAAATTGCTGCATTTGGCGGCATCTCCTTGAACTTTACCAGAACGAACATCATTGTAGAATCTTAATTCTTTGTATTGTTCTCCTTCTGGTTGGCGTGTTGGTGATCTGTGGATGCATGGATTTGGTTGGCAGTTGTATGATTTAGTTAATAAGCTCCATTCAGCATCCATGATTTTAGAAGCATTTGTTTGTAAGAAATATCTGTAGTCATGATCAGAAACTATATTATTTATATTTCTTATATATTCTTCTCTAGCAGCAGCTTGTCTATAATCAGTTGTTGAGGCATAATTCATTACAGCTGGGCATTCCTTGTAGTAATTATCTCTTGCGAAATTCATATAATTATTAGTTAGATTTTTTTATTTAATTCTGCTTTAATTTTTCTTTAATTTTTCTTTAATTTTTAAATAAAGTTCTTCTTTTTTATATAAAATTCTTTTTGTTCCATCTTTGTAAAAATTTGATACATTAAATACTCTTGCTATATTATCTAATGTTTTTTTGGAATATTTATCTATATCTTCAAGAGATGTTATATTTTTAATTTCAGATGATTCTAATGATTTTTTATCATCATGATTGCTATTACCACCTACGTCTAATTTAAGTTTATTACCTTTTGATTTACGTGATCCAAATGATATTAAATCGTGCATACTTTTAATTTCTTTACTTTCTACTGAAATAGTATCATTATTTAAAACATTATTTAAATTATTATTTAATTCAGTAATTCTAGAAGGTTTGATTTTAATTTCGTTAGATCTGTTTTCAGCAGATTTAGCTGATCCAGGTTCATCTTGTCCATGCGATCTCTTGTCAGATTGGTTTTTATCTGTGTTGCATAAAACGGATGATTTTGATTTTCTAGAATGTGCTGAGTGATTGTCGGCTGCCGATAAGACACCGTTTTGATTATTATCGTTGCATTGGGAAGTTTGTGGATATTTTGCAATTTCTGTATCGGTGACTGTGTTTGTGGCGTGTTCACTGTGTTCATCATGTTTATCACTGATGACATCATCGTGAGTGGATGATAGCCTCCCAACTTGTTTGTCTTGATCTTCATATGGATCATAAGTTGATGTTACACTAATATTATCTTTACTCTTATTGCTTAGTTTACTTGTCTTACTTGTCTTACTCTTATTACTAAGAATATCTTTATCATTTGTTTGTTTAATATTATTATTTTTTTCAGATTCATTAAATTCTATTTTAAACATTTGATCATTGTTTTTAGTATCTGATAAATAATTTATAACATTTTTACCTTCATCACTTTCAGATTCAGTAAAATAATTTGACATATTTGTTATCTTTTGAGAATGAATTTTGCTAATTTTTTTAGTTTGGTTAACTAAATCAGTATTAATATCTTTTACTTCACTAACAAATCCATTAAATTTACTTTTTAATAATTTATTAATATTTTCATTTGAATTTGCGATAGATGCTTTTAATGATTTAAATTCATTCATAAAAAATAGTGTAATTAACACAATCAAAACTATTAGACTCAAGAATTTTAGATCCATTTATATATTAATTAAAATTTAAAAAATATAATAAAAATAAACGCTAATAAAAAATGAAAATAGATAATTAAGTTAACTAAATGATTAAGTTAACTATAATTAAGTTAATTACATTTAAGATTATTAGAGTTAATTTAATTATATATACATGAAAACAACAGAAACTATTATATATGATAATTATCTATTTACACTAGATAGATATATCTATGAATCAGACGAAGTATTCTATTTTAGAGTAAACTATATTTATAAACAAATGAAAAGTAATAATAATCTAGATTTTGATAATCTTGTTGGATTGTCAAAACTAGAAGCAGAAAAATATTTTAATAATTGTGAATATAACTAGTTAATTTATTTATTTATCTACCAGCATTTAATACATCCTTAACATAGTCGACATTAACCATGTCACCTGGTGTAATTCTTCTTGAGTCGTTCCATTCTTTCATGTCTACTGGTGATCCAGTTGTATTCATTGGGCAAACTGGGCATTTCTTTTCAGTAACACAAATTGGTGGGTGTGGTGGAATTGGGTACCATTTTTCTGGTGGTAAGAATGAATAACCATATTCGTATAATCTACTGTCTTCTGGAGTTACTGGTAAAATATTATAATCAGTGTATTGTGTTTGATTATCCATTACACCAGCTTGAGCTCTTGTTGGTCCTGATTCATATTTTTGAGCATTATTTTTGTATAAATAACTATCCATACCATATTCATCAGTAGTTTTTTTAACACAATCAACACATTCACCTGGTTTCATTGCTTGTGATGGCATAGATGGCATTGTTGGTTGTGATGGCATAGTTTGCATTGCTGGAATAGTTGGGATTACTGGTTGAGTTGCTTGAGTTGGCATAGTTGCAGCCATTGATTGTTGTTGAGCTTGAGCTTGTTGTTGAGCTTGAGCTACTTTAGCAGCTTGTTGGGCTTGACCAATTAATGATGAAATTGTTGATGCTTGGGTTGGTGTAATAGCTGGTAAAGAACCAGATAATTGATTTGGAACAATTGGTGAGTTAGCTACTTGAGTAGTTTGTGGCATCATGGATGATGTTGCATCAAAGTTTTCTACACTTGGACCACAAAGTGATTTCTTTGTAAAAAGATTTTCAACAATAACATATAATGCAAATAAAACAACTGTAGCTAATGTTGTTTCACGTGTTCCTGTTTTTTTCATGACAACTTTTAATAATAAAAATATAGCAACAGCTACAACAACATATCTTATTAATTTATTTGTATGTACGATATCAGATAAGATCATTATAATATTTATGTAGAAAAATTATAAATATTTTCTTATTTTTTATATTTTATTATTATTTTTATTATTTCCTGCATAAATTATCATCGATAATCCAATCATCATTATAGTCATAATAATCAATAAAGTTAATAAAGCCATAAAATGAGGATAATATCTTTTATTAATGTCTTCTAAAATAGGAGATATAACACGATTGATAATTTTTTTTCTATTTTTTTCTTTAGATATTTCAAGTGTTAATACTTCAATTATATTACCTACTATTGGCCCTGCCATTTTTGTTATTTTATCTTTATCTATATTCATTATTTATCTAATATATACTCGTCATTATATAAAAACGTTTTTGACGATAGATTATATAACATGTCAAATACTCAAGATACAGAAAATCAAGAATCTTGTAATATAATTGATGTTTTAACTGATAAAATTTTTGCTAGCTTATATAGTAAAAAATTTTGGAAATTAAACTATAATTTTAAAAATATTAATATTTATTTATCCAATGTATTAATCCCTTTTGGTGTAGAAAAATATAATGATAAACTATTATTAAATGTTGAGTTATTTGATAATAATATTAATAATAATATAATAAGCAAACTTGAAAGTATAGAAAAATATATTCATAAATTTTTTAATAATTTAGGTTTAACCACATGTGTTAAAAAAAGTAAATTAGGTCATATAGTAAGAACTCATATGGCTAAAACTACAGAAATATATATACTCAAAAAAAATAACGAAAAAATGATGATCGATGAATCAAATTTACAAAATGCTGAATGTGAAATACATGCAGAAATTAAAGGTATATGGGTTACTGAAAATAATTATGGTTTATATATAGTACTTAAAAGTATCAAAGTAAATAAATTTAATTAAAATGCACTATTGATTATTAAAAAAGTACTTACCAAGAAAAAATAATTATATAAAAAAATTAAAACTAAATAAATTAAAAAGCACTTACCGAAAAAAATAATTATATATAATAATTGTTAAAAACTAAATAAATTAAAATGCACTATTAAAAAATACTAACCGAGAAAAAATAATTATATATAATTATTTTTTCACGCTTAGTGCATATTTAATTTTTTTTTATAAAAAAAATTAAAATGCGCTAACCGTAGAAAAGCTAACACTTTGGCTTTCGCTTCCAGTATCAGATGTTACAGTTGATGTAATGCTAAATGCTCTGTTAGCATCATAAATTGGTATTCTTTTTTGTGTTGCTTTTTTTGATGATTTCTTTTCTTTAGTTTCTTTTTTAGGTTTAGTTTCAGATTTAGCAGTTGATTTAGATGGAAGAGATATTGATGATACTGATGCTGATTTAGCTGGAGTTATTGGTGATGATACAGATGATGATGCTGATTTTTCAGATAAATGTTTTTGTATTTCTTTTGTTACTTTATCTATGTCAATAGATTTTAACATTTCTTTAGTAATTGATTTTTCCATTTCTACAGCTCTATCAAAGTTATTTAATAATGGATTCTTTTCTTTTACCATCTTGTAAATAGCAGCTTTGTACATTCTAGCAAGATTTAAATCTTTTTCATTAGATTTATCTAATTTTAATAAATCAATAATCTTTAAAATAGCTCTTTCGTGAATTTCACTTGATTGTCTTGATATTTGACGAGCTATTTGAGAAATATCTGATGCATCTGATGCAACCGGTTCTACTTCATCTATTGATATTTCTGAATATGTTGATACCATTCTTTCATTGTTTGATAATCTTGATATTTTAGATTTTTTAGATTTCTTAGATTTAGACCCTCTTTTAGATCCTCTTTTACCACCCATTTGTTGTTGTGTTTCTCTAATACTTTTAAGTATATTTGATGTATTTACTGAAAGAGTTGGTGATCTATCAGATAAAATAGCCGGTTTGCTATTTACTTTGTTTAAAATAGCATTTACTACACTATCTGTTTGTATGCTTGATTGATTTTGTGTTTGATTTTGTGTACTACTATTAACACTTGGTTGTAATATAATTTGATAATCATCAACTGGAGCTTGTAATTGTCTTGATCCTGTTATGGCTGATGGGATGGCTGATGGGACTTTAGATGCAACTAGTGATGGAATAGCTGATGGAATAGCTGATGGAATAGCTGATGGAATAGCTGATGGAATAGCTGATGCTACTTTAGATGTAACTACTGATGGAATAGTTGATGCTACTTTAGATGTAACTACTGATGGGATAGCTGATGCTACTTTAGATGTAACAGATGCTGGTTTAGAAGCAGAACGTGTATTATTACTATTTAATAAGATTTCTTTAATAATATTATCAGTATTAACACTATCTGAATCGACTGATAATTGACTTACTTTAGATTGCGATGCTTTAGATTGCGATGCTTTAGATTGCGATGCTTGTGTTGGTAATACATCACGTGTAATAATTTGTTCAGTAAGAGTTTGTTCATCAGTAATAGTTACATCATCACCATCTTCATGATGATCTAATACTCTTTTTACTTCATCAATAAAATGATCTGTTCCATAATCACATGTTTCGCTAAATAATTGTTCATCTTGTTTAGATGGTTTTCTTGCTGATTCTAAAATTGATCTAGTTATATTACCAATACTTGAGTCACTATCTAAAGTATAGTTTTGTAATCCTTGAAATTTACTAATATCAGCACCATCTTCTGAACCTCTTTCTGTAGCAATAATAATAGATACATCAATTGGTGTTGTACTAACATTATTATTATCATTATCTTTTTCTATATATTGACCTTGTTTATTTCTAATAGTTGGATCGCCACCGCATTCAATGTATGTTTTAATAAGATTATTATAACCTAAATCAGCAGCATAATGTAATGGTGTATTACCTAACGAATCTTTAATATTTAAAGCTGATTTGATTTTTGATTTTGATAACTTTCTAATTAATTTTGATATGTGAATTACCATATTACCATATGAAGCATAAATAGTCATATAGTGTAATAAAGTTCTATTTGATTTATCTTTTTTTGAGATATCTTTTGGAGTTTTGCTACTTTTGCATAATAAATAACAAGCAACATCTGGACGATCGTCGCAAAAACATTCTAATAATATAGTAGTAAAATCATCGCTACAGAAAAATCCACCTCCAATTTGATTTGGACCTGGTGGAGTAAGTGATAAATTTTCTAAAGATGCTGATGCTGGTGTCATGGTTTCACTAGTCATGTTTTCAGTAGTAATAGTTTCACTAATAAGTTTTGAAGATTTTTTAGATTTTTTAGATTTTCCACCACCAACTAAATTATTATTTGCACTTTCTAAATCTGATCTAGTAAATGTAAATTCAGTTGTGTTAGATATATTATCATTTAATCCAATGAAAGATTCCATATATATATATTATATAATAAATAATATTTTTAGTTATTTAAAATTTTTAGTGATTTTAAATTTTTTTTAATATATAGTTATTAATAATTTATATTAAATAAATTTTTCTAATATATTATATATATTATATATAATGGCTCTTACAAGAAATCAAAAATTATTAATTCTCGTCATAGTAGTTGTAGTTATCCTCTATTTAGTATATATGCGCAAAGAAGGCATGAATTCAGTTGCAGCTCCAGCCACAACCGAATCTGTTACCGAAACACCATCAGTAGATGATACTCAATCAGTAGATACATCAATGAAATCAGTAGTAATTAAAGCAGATACTACACTTAATCAATCTGATGCCGAAAATTTACTTTTACAAAAAATGACAACTAAAAACACAGCTCCAGCTGGTGAATACAAGAAAGTAAGCTATGCTGATGGTGCTCGTAGTGGCAAATCAGCTAGCGATTTAGATTCATTCTTTGAATTAGGTGATCCATTAAATGCTAGTGAAAACTCTAACTTTACACCAAATGATGAAAGTGGTCCACTCGCATCTTACTCTGGCAGCCCACGCAAAGAATTAAGTGATGATGAAAAATTCAATGCTTCAGCTCTTCTTCCAAAAGAAGAAAAACAAGATTGGTTCGAAGATGTTACCCCACAAAAAATCAAGAACCGTCACTTAATTAACATTTACAGACCAATCGGTGTTAACACTGTCATTACATCACGCAAGAACGGCTCACTCGATCTTCGCGGTAACCCAGTCAATCCAAAGACATTTGTCTCACCATTCCTTAACTCATCTATTGAACCTGATGTGAATGCTAGAGGTATTTGCACTTAAATAGATCTGCTATATAAAGTAATAATATCTAAAAAATTGATTCGTTTTAATTTGAGTTAAAACTCATTAATTTTTATTAGATTCTCTTTAGATAATCTAACAAAAAATTGAAACTATAATTATATTGATATCACTTATAATATCAATATAAATAACACACCATTTCTCTTACAGTTACCATGACTGCTTCCTACGCTGCCGTTGCTGCCAAGCCCAAGACCGTTCCCGGCTCTTTTGCGTCGTTTGCATCGATTGCATCCAGTGCCAAGAACTTTACTTGGAATTTTTACCTGAATATCGACAATCCAGCGTCGATTTCGGTTGTGGCATTTACTGTTGACGAGGCTCGTCAACAAGTTCTTGACACTCTTGCCAAGATTGTCCCTCTTGCTGCCGAGAAGAAGAGTTTGCCAACTGATTCCTTCATGCAGATCCGTGAATTGCAACACAAGATTCCGGCTACTCTGCGACTGGGATGCTTTTGCACTGACATCTTCGATTACGCAGAAGATCTGATTGTGAACGATCACCACGACAAAGAGGTCAAGTTGGGTGATCTGATTCGAAACACCGATCCAACACCACAACCTTTCCACCTCATCACATTTTTCAGCTGCCTCAATGGGTGATTTTTTTATTGAATTGCTTTACTATATCGTAAAGCAATCTAATAAAAAAAGTTATTTGAGATTAATAATTGACCAATTGATATATTCTTTATTTATTATTTCAATCAGTAAAGTTATAACTGATGGTGAAATAACGTTATTATTATCAGTCTTTAAGATAAATATTTCATCATGTTTATCAAAATCAATTAGACTAGCATCAGTATAAATATCATTATCTAACTTTTTGTATTTTAACATGTCTGTATAAAACATTTCCATAATATGATTTGTACTAGATGGATCATCGTAGTTAATATTATCAAACATATTTTTTATCTGAGACTCGGGATATGTCTTACGATAATACTCGATATATTTATTAATTAGTAGATCTAAGTTCTCCATGATAGTGTGATATAGTATGCTATAGTATATTTTAATATACTATTATTAATATATAGTTATCTTAAATAAAAATTCATCAATTTTTATTTTAACTTTACTTAAAATAAAAAGTTATTAAATCTTTTTGCTTGCTAAAAACTTCATAAATTTAACTAGTTTTATATCATCATTTAAATCTACTAATTTTTCTGTTGTTATTTCTTTTATTAATTTTTTAAAAATCAAATGTAATAATTGTTTTCCAAAATCACTTAACATATTGAAGTCTATTTCAATTCTATTAAAAGATATACCTCTTAAAAAATCATCTACTTTCATTATACCTTTTTTAGTATCCATATTTTTAATAAAATCGGCATTATATACTTCATGTAATTTATCACCTAATTTTTCACAAAATAATTTTATCATTTTTTCAATCCATTTTGAATCAAATAACCATTCTTGATTTGTTACATTAAGTTCATCTTTAAGAAATTTTTGAATTTTATTGTTTTTATTTATATTCTTTTCTATTAATCTATATAATATTCTAAATGGATCTTCTATGTGAGTTGCAAGAAATTGTGGTAAATTTTTATCAAAATCACTAAAAGTATTTATAAATTTAACTATATCATCATTAAGTTCACCTTTATCAAAATTATTTCTAACATCATATAAACCATTTTTGTGGGGATAAATTATAACTTTAATTTTTTCTAACATTCTTTTTAATATATCAAAATCAAATGGTTCTTCTTTTTCTTTGTATGCATAAAAACTCTTACAAAACATAAATACATATTTTAAATTATATTCATTTACTTTTATTTTCATAGTAGTTAGCGGTATTTCTAATTTAGAATATCCATCTGAGTCTAATACAGATATTTCAAAAAGAGGTTTATCTTCTAATAATATCGGTCTCTTTGTTTGATATAAAATAAATGTTTTAGCTCTTTCATGTAATTTATATTTTTTAGCAATCTTATCTAATTCTTTTCTATATTCTGGAGTTATTTCTTTATGATTTTGAGTATATGCGCTAAAATCCCAATCTTTTATTAAGTCTAATTTTAAAAACTTTTCAAAGCATTCTCTAAATTTTTTATCATCATTCTTGTATTTATCATAAATCATTAATAATACTTTCATACCAATCACATTACCACCTTTTAAATAAACATCTATATGTTCATTATTAATAATATCTTTGATAAATAAATAAAATGGTATCGTTTCTCTTCTTATATTTATTTTAGATAACTCATTATTGATATATTTTACTTCACAATCATTAATACAGCCTTCTTTTGAATTATATTTACCATCTTCTTGTTCAAAACATATATCAGCAAATTTATTTTCTGGGTTACAAGCATATTTTGTTTTTGCCCCACCATATTGATTATTAATATTTGTGTTATTATTTTTAAGACTGATATATTTTGATTTATACTTTAAATATTTTTTATAATATTCCATATAATATAATATTAAAGAATAAAATTCATATATAAATATATATAGCAATAATTATGAACAGAATTAAACAAGTACATCAAACACAACAATTACAACAAAAACAACAGCTATCTAATAAAAAATCTAAAGATGTAGATTCGAGTGATGTATCTAGTGCCAATGATGATGATGACGATGATTATGAAAACATGACATCAGATCAAATATCACAACGAGGCAAAGATAAATTTTTTAAGACTGAATTAATGGAAAAGATTGTTAAATATATTAAAATTGATGATTCTATTAAAGAACACCAGAAAGAAATACGTGAACAAATTAAAAACTTAAAAACACAAAAAGAAGAAATGGAAAAATATATATTATCTTATTTAGAAAATATTAAAGAAGAATATGTTAATATTGGTGAAACAGCTCGTCTTACCAGAAAAACTAGTGTTACAAAAGGAGCTATAAAAATGGATAATATTACAATATCTGTTGTTGAAGGATTAAAGAAACAAGGTATTTTATTAGAAGATAAAAAAATACTTGCTGTTCTTGAATCAGTAACAGATAATATAGATAAAAATAGACCAACTAAAACAAGAACATATATTAAGAGAACTAAAGGTAAAGTAGATAAAGGAAATAAAAAAAATAACAATAATGATTCAGATGATGAAGAAATGCCAAAATATAAATAATTAATTATCTAGTTACACCTTCATAAGGATCATTAATTTTTACTAAATTAGTTGAATTTGCAACACCAGCTTGTAATTCATTATTATCATTTTTATAACCAGCTAATATACCAGCTTCATTGAAATTATGAACTTTAACATAATAATCTCCAGTTGGAGAATAAAATCTGCCTGTATAGTTTCCATGAATATTAATATTATTACCTGAATTATTTATTAAAACTAATGATCCACTATTATTTAATCCTAATTTATAATTACCATTTGGACTAATAAGATTACCAATAACATTACCGGTAACATTACCAGTAACATTACCAGTAACATTACCAGAAATATCACCAATAAGATTACCAGTAATACCATTTCTCGCAACTATTTTATTAAAATTAGCTATTCCTGATGTATTAGAATATACACTAGCTATAGATTGTATTGCTTCATTTGATAAAGTTGGTGTAGTTTGAGTTGAATCTAAATGTTCTCTTTTTTTATTATAAAAATAAATTACTAATAATATTATTGTCAATATTATTATAACTAATTTTCTATCCATTTTATATATAATTAAGTTAACTAAAAAAAATAAGTTAACTAAAAAAAATAAGTTAACTAAAAAAAATAAGTTAACTAAAAAAAATAAGTTAACTAAAAAAAATAAGTTAACTAAAAAAAATAAGTTAACTAAAAATAATTAATTTAACTAAATAATTAAGTATTTTATTTATATATGAAAATTAATAATATTACTGATATTTTTCCAAATTTTTTAACGTATAATAAAGATAAACAAATAAGATTATGTATAAATAAATTAATAAAAATAGATAAAAAAATATATGAATTTGAAGATATAATGTTTAAAATGTGGGATAATTATTATATTTCTAAAAAAATGGGTTTTATTGATAAATTTGATTTTTTTGATTATATGACATCAACTAAAAAATATAAAAAACTAATGTTAACTAAAATTTATATAGAAAATTTTTTATGGCATTGGGAGCCATAATTTAACTTTACTTTATTATGGCATTGGGAGCCATAATTTAACGTATGGCACAATTGGTGCATTAAATGTTGGAATAAAGATTGAGTTAACACCGTATAAAGTTGGTGTGTAGTGCCAGAAAGAGATTGGTTGCATTAATCTTCTTCTGTATGATGCAAAGTTGTAGTAATCATCTGAATCAGTTGATGATGATGAAGATGAAGATGATGATGAACCTCTACGTCTATGAGTTGATTTCTTTGGGTTAGTACTTTTCTTAACATGGCTTTCACCACCAGCTTGACCAGCTTGGCTAAGTTTCTTTTCCATTTTTGATTCATATGATTCTACTTTTTTAAGAAAGTTTTTCTTTTCAGTTGCTGTCATTTTAACATCATAGTTAGAAATAGCAAAATCTACTTTTGATCCACCAACTAATTTTTCTGATATTTTATAGTGTGATAAATTATTATTAGCATCTTTTAATGTAACGTATGTGTGTGGTAAGTTGTTAGTAACATGTGAACTAAGATCATTCCAAAATTGAGATACAGCATCTAATCCTGTTTCAGCTGTGTATTCGGTATTTAATTGTCCTAATATTAAAGGATTGACTACTTTGAAACTTTTCATTTTATATTATTTATTTAGATATTATAAAAAAAATTGATTTATAATATTTTTATAGATGAAATATAATAAATAACAGAAAATATATATAAAGATATTTCAATAGTACTAATCATATTATAATATATGAAAGACGGACGCATTTTTGAATATACTATAGAACATATATCAATTTTTAAACATCTATTTGAAATATTGTCAAATGTGCTTCACGAACTTGAAATAATTCATATTCAACCAGAAAAACCGGTTGACAATGAAAAACAAGATAGTGATCAAGAAGATAATGATCAAGATAGTGATCAAGACAGTGAAGAAGAAGTTAAACCCAAAAAAGTTGTAAAATCAAAAGCTAAACAAAAAGAAGAATCTGATGATTCAGATAATTCTGATGCTGATTCAGACGATGATAATACAAGCAATCGAAAGAAACTTATTGGCAAAGTTGATAAACATCTTGATAAAATAGAAAAACTTGATAAAAAAGATAAACAAGACGATAGTAAAAAAGGTGGTATTAAAATTGTTGAAGTCAATGACTATGAAAGTATTATTATCTTGATTAAACTTGATGCTGAAAACTTTTATAAATTTGATTGCAAGAAACCAACTTTCTCGATTGGTCTTGATCCAACTAACATGTTTAATATTCTTAAAAATATTGATAAAGAAGGACAAGTAACTTTTTATGTAAATGATGCTAATAAACAAACACTTAATATTGAGTTACAAAATAATGAGAAAAAGAGTCGATCAATCTATGACTTTAAACTGATGGAACTCGATGAACGTAAGATCTCCCCACTTCCCCCAGAATTTGATATTAACATTCAAATGAAAACTAAAGACTTTCACGATATCTGTAAAGAACTATCGTCTTATAGTCAATTCATGATTATTGAATGTACTGAAAAGAAAATCGAATTTAAATGTAAAGGAGCTAAACGTGAATTTGAGCATGATCCAAATGGTGGTGATAATTGTGTGTTTATTCGTCTTAATCCCAATCGTAATAAAAACAAACCAGTTATAGTTCGTGAAATTTATGATCTCAATGATATTTGTATGTTTAATAAATGCAAAAACTTATCAACTAATATTCAAATACTTTTACGTAATGAATATATCATGTTTGTTCGCTATAAAGTTGCATCATATGGCACTATGACAGTTGGATTTAATCCAGCTAATGAAAAATTAGTAAATAAACATGCCAACTATGACGATGCTAAATTTGATCCATTCTATAAACAATCAGAAGTTAAATATAAGCAATAAAATTATTATTTTTATTTATAATAATATAAATTATTATTATAATGAAACAAAAGCATGTTATAATAATTATAATAATAGTCTTATTGTTAGTTTATTTATATTTTAATAATAAACAAAAAGAACATATTGATTCAACAGTGACAATGAATAAAAAAATGAGATTATTTAGTATGGGTGGTCTTGATAGTAATAATCATCCAAGAATAGAATGGGTTAATCAACAATATGGTGTAAAAATAGTAGATCCATCAGGAAATAATTATAATTCATCTGATTGGGTTTGTATAGTTGCCGGTATTTATCTTCCAAAAGATCAAACAACAACAACATCTGGATCAAAATTTGCAAGAACATTTTTAAATGATAATAATGAATGGGTTGTAAATTTCTTTGAAGGAGGTACTGAAACAGATTATATAAGACATAGATCTGTTATAAATATATTAGCTATACCAAAAGAAATATCTGAAAGTGTTAAATTATATTAATATATTTTATTAATATATATAATGGGAAAAAATAATAAAATAATTATTATTGTGATTATTATAATAATTACTTGTTGTTTATCATTTTTATACGCCTATTTTTATATAAATAATTCACATACAATATCAGCAACACCATCTACAGTATCAAGTGAAACAACACCATCAACAACAGCAACACCAGCAACACCAGCAACACCAACAACACCAGCAGCAGCAGAAACAACCGCAACACCAGCAGCAACCGCAACACCAGCAGCAACAACAGCAAGTGAAACAACAGCATCAACATCAACACCAGTAGCAATAAATAAAAAAATTAAATTATTTAGTATGGGTGGTAATGATAGTAATAATCATCCACGAATAGAATGGGTTAACCAACAGAATGGTATAAAAATAGTAGATCCATCTGGTAATAATTATAATTTATCTGAATGGGTTTGTATAGTTTCAGGTTTTATACTTCCAAAAGATCAAACAACATCAACATCGGGATCATTAATTGCAAGAACATTTTTAGATAATAATAATGATTGGTTTGTGCAATTTTTTGAAGGAGGTGTAGAGACAGATTATATAAGACATAGATCTGTTATAAATATATTAGCTATACCAAAAGAAATGGTTGATTATATTAAATTATATTAAATAAAAATATAATTTGTTTATAAAAATATAATTAAAACTATATTTTTATTTAATAAAAAATTATAGTTCATATTCTGGTTTAATTTGTTTATACTGGATAGACATAGTATAATTGTCACCCATGATTCCCATTAGTTGTTTTTGTAATTCTGTATTGAATTTATTAATAAGTTGTTTAGGTAACTCATTGACAAATTTATTGTTTTGATGATATGTCTTTGTCCAAATTTTAATTAGAATACCACGTTTCTTAAAATTATATGAAATACCATTAATATCATCACTGTTTGCTACAAATGTTTCATTCATAATAAGCATGCAAATTGATATAAATATTTCTGTTGAAATATCGGTTTTAAATCCACGTTGAATTGAATCAATTTTTAGTGAACAAATACCTCCAAATTTATTGTTAACATCTTCCCAAATTGGTGAAATCTCTCCTCGCATAATAAAGAGTTGGTTTTTGTAAGAATCATAGAATTGAAAATTATTAAAAAATCGCCAAAATGAACCAATGCTATTAATAATATATCTCTTTTGATAACTTGGTAGTGTCCAATCACTATTATCCGAACGATGTACCCATACAGTCCATGGAGTATTAAGTTTTAAATCATTACCAATATCACCGTAATTACTTGTTTCATCATAAATTTGTTTATGTTCAAGAACTTTTTCATCATATTTAATATCATGACGTGGTTTATGATCTCGTGACTTTTGTGTTACAAAATCTGATACTTTTATATCACTAGAAACATTAAGCATTTTTTCATTATCATCGTCTTCTTGATTTACTTCTTGTTGTTCTTCTTGCTTTTCTTCTTGTTGTTCTTCTTGTTGTTCTTCTTGTTGTTCTTCTTGTTGTTCTTCTTGTTCCTCACAAACAATATTATTGATTGGTTGTGGTTGTTCTGGTTCTTGATTAGTTAGAATAGTTTTTGGTTCAGCAATATTATTATCTTCTTCATGATCAGACTCATTTTGTTGTAAAATTAAAAATGGATTTTGTAGTTTTTTATTAGTTACTTTAGAGGTAGCTTTAGCTTCATCTTTATTATTATGTTTCATACTTCTTTTGCTAGACATTTATAATTTATTATTAATAATCTATTCTTTAAGAGGGTAATATATATAATAATCAATTTTTATTATCAGCAAAGCTGATAATAAAAATTAATGAGTTTTAACTGAAATTAAAACGAATCAATTTTTTATTAATGAGCTTTATCTTTAATAAAACGAATCAATTTTTTATATTAGCTCTGCTAATATAAAAAAGTGATGAGTCAAAAACGCAAATTATTTATAATTTGCTTTTTGCGAATCAATTTTTTATTTAAGTTTTAACTGAAATAAAAAAATAATAATAAAATCCATAATAAAAAAATGTTTAATAAAAGCATGCAATATAACCAGATATTCCTAAATCTTCGAGTGGACACATATAAATATTATGTTCAATCGTTTTTAGTTTATTTATCATACTAGTAAATATATTAATTTTTATTTCTTTTTTAAGAAATTTATCAAGTAAATATTGATGAGTTTCGCTAATTAATTCTAACAAAGAATATTGATTATCATCTATAATTTTCTGTATTAGTTTATTAGAATTAGCTATATTATTTTTAATTACTATGTTATATATCTTATCAATATCTTGCATCGATGGATAACCAAAACATAAAGATACATTATCGTAATTAATTATATCATATGACATCGATATAGATTGTAAATTATTAATTGCTTTTCTCATATCACCTTTTGATATTTTTAATAGAAAATTTAATCCATCTTCAGTATATTTTATTTTGTTTGTTTCACATAATCTAGTAATCGCAGTAGTCATATCTGGCATACTTAAATTAGAAAATTTAAATAGAGTACAACGAGATTGAATTGCTGGATCTATATTTTTAATTTTATTACAGATAAGACAAAATCTAGCATTTTCTGTGTAATCTTCTATTATACGTCGCAACATAGAATGAGCACTAAATGTCATCGAATCAGCTTCATCTAAGATAACTAATTTAAATGGTTGTTCTTTATAAAGACACTTTGTTACTACAAAGTTTTTAACTTTGTTGCGAATAATTTCGATACCTCTTTCTTCACTCGCATTAATTTGTAATACCATTAGATTATAATAATCTTTATATGCTTCTCGTGCATATGAATTTATAATAGATGTCTTTCCTGTACCTGATGGACCATATAATAGTAAATGTGGGAGTTGCTTATTTTTTAGATAATTATTTAATGCTTCTTTAATATTTGTATTTCCTATAATTTCACTAATATGATGAGGTCTGTATTTTTCGATCCATGGTAATGTTTTTTCTTCTATTTGATTTTTATAATATTTTTCTTTTAATTGATGTTCATCCACTTCTATTTTAACTGTAAAATCAGCAGCTGTTAAATTATCATCATAGTTTTCATGTTTCATTTATTAGAGATATTAATTATAATATTGTTAATCGTTACTAGTTTAAATAATATTATATAAAATATTAAAAATACAATTTTTTTGATAGGTACTGGGTCGCTAGTTTTGTTAAAAAAAATTGTATTTAATATAATTTATATATAATATTACTTAAATTAATATTAACTAATATATATTAAACAATGGACAATCCTATTTATGCTTATGACCGTCATATAAAACAAATTGACCATATAGATTTCAATGTTATGCCTAATGAAGAAATTATTAATAGATCAGCATTTGGCCGTGATAATCCTGGTACAGAGTTTCCCGATTTATATGAAAATGGTGAGCCGCGTAAAGGTGGTCTTGCGGATCCACGTTTAGGTACAATTGATATAAATACAATTTGTGCTACATGTGGATTTGATACAAACTTTTGTCCAGGTCATACTGGGCACATGAATTTAGTTGAACCATTTTTTCATATTGGCTATTTGGGTCACATTAAAAAAATCTTAGACTGTATTTGTCTTAAATGTTCTCGTGTTCTTATTCATCGTAATGAGGGTAAAGTCGCTGATATATTAAAAACAAAGTTTGGTAAAGCTCGTCTGGCTGAAGTATATAATGCAGTTAAAAATATTATTTCTTGTCCAAAATGTGGTACTACGGTATCTAAAATTCGATCAGAAATTAAAAAAACAACAGCAACTATTTTAATGGTTGCAGAAACAGATCTTGAAAATATTAAAGATGAAAATATTCAAATGTTAGGTAAGAAAAAACTTAAATTAGTTCTTACTCCTGAAATAGTATATGAAAAACTTAAAAATATTAGTGATGATGATTGTATTATTCTTGGTATGGATCCTAAACGAACCAGACCAGAAAATATGATTCATACTGTATTTTTAATTCCTCCTCTTGCAATTCGTCCAGCAGCAAAAGGTGATTTCTTAGGAGGTGCAATGATGGAAGATGGTCTAACACATCGTCTTGTTAACATTGTTAGATCTAATTATCGTATTATGAAACAAAGAGAAAGTGGAGGAGAAAATGTATCTAAATTTGCAAATGATAACTCAAATCTTTGTCAAATACATATTGCGTCTTATTTTGATAAAGACCAAATTTATTCACATAAAGGTGAACAAGATAAAGAAAGATCTCTTGCTCCAGGAATTAAATCAAAAGAAGGTCGTATTCGTAGCAATCTTATGGGTAAACGTACTGACTTTACTGCTCGTACTGTTATTACATCAGATCCTGTTATTGATTACAATGAAGTCCGTATTCCAGTTAAAATCGCTATGATTCTAACTTTTCCAGAAGTAGTTGGTCCATATAATATAGATTATCTTACAACTCTTGTAAGAAATGGTCGTACTAACTATCCTGGTGCGAACTTTGTTTTTCAAGCAAGTAATATATCTTCTGGTCAACATGTTCGACCACTAGATCTTCGAATTAAAAAAGAACAAGTAGAACTACGCTATGGAGATATTGTAGAACGACATCTTCAAAGCGGTGATATTGTACTACTGAATCGACAACCCACTCTGCATAAACAGAGTATGATGGGTCATAAAATCAAAGTTATTAACAACCCCGAACTGATGACATTTGGGTTATCTGTTGCAGTAACAAAACCTTACAATGCCGATGAACTACCTCGTTACTTTTTATAAGTATTCATACATCAACGTCGGCAACAGGAGGCGTGAAAAGCGTGCTACCTCCTAGTATATAAATTTAAAAATTTATATGCAAAACACCTTGCAGCGGGAAACCCCTTAGAGCCTTAACTACCATCTTTTATGGGAAACTATAAAGGAGAACTCGGTTAATAGCCGAACCCAACGGTAACAATGTTAAGGATTGGGCAATCCGCAGTTTACTACCTAAATCCGTTAAAAAATAAAAATATAAAATAAAATAAAAAAGACAGGATATGGTAGGGCTTCAACGACTGAACGGGTGTTGGTGAACAATGATGGTCTAGTCAACCTGAGTTTGCTTAAGATACAGTCTGCCCCTCTGGGAAACCTTAGGGAATCAGCGTTTGATGGCGACGAAATGAATATTTTTGTTCCACAAAGTATACAGACACAAATAGAGCTAGAAGAACTAGCAGACGTTAAAAAACAGATTATCTCGCCAAGTTCATCGCGTACCAGTATTGGTCTCGCACAAGATGGTCTACTTGGTGCATATAATCTAACAAGTCCAGCTATGCGCATTAACTGGCGCAATTGTATGAATATTATATCTTATACAAGTTTTGAAAAATTATCGACCTTCAAGAAGAAGAACTATTCTGGACATGAACTATTTACTATGATTATTCCACCAGGAATTAACATTAAAGATAGTAACTTAGAAATCAAAGACTCTGTTTTAACAAATGGACGTCTGACAAAAGATGCGCTAGGTGAAAAGAAAAACTTTGCTATCCATCAAATTATTTGGGATAGTTATGGTTCTGATGAAACTAAAAGATTTATTGATAACTCACAACGTTTGATCAACAACTTTAACTTATACAATGGTTTTACTGTTGGATATGGTGATGCTTGTATTGATAATTCTATTAAATTAGATATTGATCGTTTATTCGAAACAAAATCACAAAAAGTAAATAACATGATTGCTGAAATTGAAAACAATCCCAATCTTATGGAAAAAGAAGTATTTGAATTCAAACTTATGCAGGAAATGCAAAATACTTTATCAGAAGTTGGTAAACTAGTTATGAAAAACATGGATCCTGAAAATAACTTTAATATCATGGTTTCATCTGGATCAAAAGGTTCAGTTGCGAATATCGCACAAATTGCTGGATGTATGGGCTTTCAAGCAGTTGAAGGTACTTTACCACCAAAGAAATACAATAAAAGAACTTTACCATACTTTCATCAAAATGATGATCGTACTAAATCACGTGGTCTAATTCGTGAACCATATTTTGATGGTCTTGATTTTCCATCATTCTCATTTCTGCTTATGGCAGGTCGTGAAGGCATTATCGACGGTGCTATTAAAACAGCCGTCACAGGTTATGCACAACGTCGTCTTATTAAATCTATGGAAGATATTATGATTAAATATGATTCATGTGTTCGTACAGCAAATAACGCTATACTTCAATTAGTATATGGTGATTGTGGTGCTGATACAACAAAACAGTATAGATATAGTATTAAATTTGTAAACTATGGCAACAAAGAACTTGCTGCTAAATATAAATTTACTGATAAAGAACTATCAGAATTTAAGAACTTTAATGCAAAAGACAATGATAACTTATACAATGATATGATTAAAATGCGTGATGAGTTTAGAACCATCATGATGAAAGCTAAATGTGATTTCAAAGCTTTACAAAATAACCCATTTATACCTATCAACTTGAATCGTATTATTAATACTATTTCAAATAACAAAGATCTTAAAGATAGTAAATCAGATAAATTAACTCCTGATTATGTAAGAGATACACTAGATAAGATTCTAGATAACAAGTATACTAACTTAATTATGATGTCTGAAAAAGAACGTAATAATAAATCATCTGTTAAAAATCATGATGAAAAGATGTTTAAGACTTTTTTCAGAAGTGCATTATATGATGCATTATCTCCAAAGATATGTATTAATAATTTAGAACTTAACAAAGTTCAATTTGATAAAATTATTGATGATATTGTTAACATTTATAATAACAGTATTTGTCAACCTGGTCAAATGATTGGTATTTTATCTGCTCAAGCCTTAGGTGAAACTATTACACAGATGACACTTAACTCATTTCATTCATCTGGTTTATCAACTATGAAAGTACTTACTACTGGTGTGCCACGTATTCAAGAAATCTTAAGTGTAAGTAAGAACATTAAGACACCACAAATTGCTATCAAATTAGAAAAACAATACAAGAAGAGTAAAGAAATGGCTCATAAGATTGCATCAAATCTTAAATATACAACATTTGGTGATGTTCGTGGTCGCGTCAATGTTTATTATGATCCTGACCCACAAGATGGTGATGACTCTATCATGAAACAAGATAACGTAACTAACGTTTATTACAATCAAAAAGCAACTAAAAATAGTTGCCAATCAAGCATTACTGGTTTACCTTGGTTAATGAGAATTGAAATAGTCAAAGAAAAAATGCTTGACAAAGAAATCTCACTACTTGATATTAAGAGTAAATTCTGCCATTGGTGGGAAACTCGTTTCAACGATATTAAGAATATCAAGAAAGAAGAAAAACGAGTTATTAATAAGATTACAAGCATGGCTATCTTAAGCAATACAGACAATGATATCTCGCCTGTTATTCATCTGCGATTTAATATTCGCGATGTTGATCGTGTTAAAGATCCATTTAATCGTGAAACACTCATTGAGTTCATTGAACATATCATTGATAACTTTAAACTGAAGGGTATCGATGAAATTACTGACATTCCAGCTATTATGTCTGAACGTATGATTACTTACGATAATGACGACAAAGAAGTTAAGTTTGAAGATGAATATATTATATACACTTCAGGTATTAATCTTAATGAAATAAGATATATAGTTGGTATTGATCTACTTAACTCAATTTCAAATGATATTTATGATGTATACAAAACATTTGGTATTGAGATTGCTCGTAATCGTCTTATTCGTGAAATTGATGATGCTTACCAACATGCTGGTCACGTAGTAGGTTATACTCACTTATCAATTCTTGCGGATATTATGACAAGCTCAGGTATTATCATGTCAATTGATCGTCATGGTATGGGTAAATCTGACATGGATGTACTTGGTCGCGCATCATTTGAAAAAGCTGTTGAACAAATTCTTACAGCAAGTGTATTTAATGAAACAGATCATATGCATGGTGTATCATCACGTATTATGTGCGGTCAAGTAATTAAAGGCGGTACAGGATATTGTAATGTAATTCTAGATACAGAACTAGTTGAGAAATCAGAATATACAGAAGAAAACAAATACAAACAATATACAGATATTATTACTGACAATATTGCTAAAGATATTATTAACAAAGACAATGAAGAAATCTTTATGCCTATGTAATAATAATATAATTACTTTTTTTATTAAATAAAATTAATCAATAAAAATTGATTCGTTTAAATTATCTAAAGATAATTTAAGCCTCATTAATTTTTTATTAGATTCTCTTTAGATAATCTAACAAAAAATTGAATATATAATTAAAAGATAATAATAATATCTTTTAATAACTAAATATAACTCACATAACAATGGATATCAATCTAACAGGCAAACTCTATGTTCATTTTATTAAAAGTGTATTTGAAAACAATAAAAAAATAGGATCTGAAATAGTTATTAATCCTAGTAAATCAGATTTTCTATTAATTGATGGACTAAACAGAATCAAAGTAATTAAAAATAATAAAATAATTATAACTAATGATAATATACTATGTGGACTAAACACTTATTTAACAAAATATATTGGTGAATTTAATTTTAACTATCATACAGATATTAATGATCAAACTAACCTACAGTTAACTAAGTTTAGTCTTATTGAGAAAGATAAAGTTAATACATCTCAAATGAATAATAAAATCTTTATTAATAATTATTCTACTAAAAAATACAATGTTGTTAATGATATAATGGAAATTATTAATAACTAAAATAACTATTATTTTATTTAGTTAACTATTATTTTATTTAGTTAACTATTATTTTATTTAGTTAACTATTATTTTATTTAACTATTTATTCAGTTAATTTAATTATATATGCTTACTAAAAAGTTAATACTTGCTCCTCAATATAGTAAATATATTTATTATACATCATGGTTAATGTTATTTACATCACTATATGGATTTTATGAATCATATTATAGTATCGGAAGTCTAACATTTTTAGTATTTTGTACGAGTATAAATTATTGGCGTAATCCAATTGATGATATGCGTAGAGTTGTTGATCTTACTGCTGTAATATCTACTTTATTATATACGATATATTATGTTCAATGGTGTAATAATCTATATATTTATTATTTAATATTGGGTATTATTATTACATTTTATTTTCTAAGTAAATACTATCGTTATCAGAATAATTTTGCATACTGTACAGCCTATCATTGTGGTGTTCATATTATGGGACACGTATGTAATTTATTTATATTTAATAAAATTATAGATTGTAGCTGTTATTTAACATAAAATAAATTAAAAAATTGAAAAATATAATAGATTGATGTTATTTATATATTTATAACAACAATAATACAAATCATTACACAATGAGCTCTTCTTTTTGCTTAAGCCATCTTGTTACCAAGGATCGTAGTTATATGATCTCGTTACAGACGATGATGGAAATCATCAATTGTTATGCTAATGCGCGTGTTGGCGAAGGCAATCCAGATTTTGCGGAAGATATTGCAGAAATCAATGCTAGTATGAACGAACAAAAGAAAGTTCTTCCTCTATCCAATCGCAAAATTATGTTCCAGCTTATTAGTGATGCAACTAACTTGATTGCATGTGATAAAGTTAATCTTGAATGGGTTAACAAAGCTATCGCTAACAAGTTTCCCGAATTTTTAAATGATATTGAGTATGCAACACTAAATCTTGATTGTAAAAACTTGGTTTTGAAAGAAAAGTTTTATGAATATATTTTGCCTACACAGCGTAAAACCATTGACCAACTAAAACTTTCAGGAGGAATTGGAGGAATTAATCCCGAGGTTGCTGCTACTATCGATAAGATGTCACTTGATCAGCTCAAAAAATTTTATTCTCGTAAAATTAAAGACTTTTACGAAAAGATTATCGCAGAAATGCGTATTGCACAAGAAGAAAATATTTTGCTTCCTGATATTCTAAACACTTTTACCATGGATACATCGTGTTGTATTTACATGGAGAAGCGCATTTCTTTTCTAGAACAGTAATTTTTTTAATTAATATTAAACATTCGTTTAATTATAATAAAAAAAGTTGATCTCCCTAAAGGTTCGACTATCTTTTTTTTATTAATATTAAACATTCGTTTAATTCTAATAAAAAAAGTTGATCTCCTCTAAAGAGTCAAAACCCTTTTTATATTATAATTAAACATTCGTTTAATTATAATAAAAAAAGTTGAAAATTAAACTATTTAAAAGTTTACCTTTATTTATAATAACTATATACTATAATTAAACATGTCTTCCAAACACTCTGGTAAAACCGCGATGCAAGCTGCTGAAGAAACGTTTTCTGATGATAATAATGATGACATGCATGCTATTGAATGTTCTGAATTTAAAATTGATAACCTAACTCTTCCTCCTATTGATGAAAAACGTTCGTCTGATTCACAATATCATGCGTTTCCAACTTATAAATATGGTAAGAAACTTGATAAGCTAGTTCTTAAAACTGGTGAAATTAAAATTACTAAAGGTGGTATTCCTAAACTCGATGATAAATGGCGTAAGACAGATGCTAAACGTGAATTTATGTGGCTAGGTATTGATCCCGAACAACCTGCTTGTCAAGAACTATTTGATGTCCTCAAACAAATTGATGATAAATATGATGAACTTGTAAGCTATGATAGTGATGAAAAGAAGGATTCTAATGTAGAAAGTAAAACAGTTATTTTTCAAAAAGATAAGAAGAAGACTCCACTTGAAGTACTTGAATACAGTCCACTTGTAAAACTTTCTGTTCAAGGAGGTGATGGTGAATCTAAACCTGATCAACCTGAATACAAACCATATGAACGTGTTAAACTTCGTTTTGGTAAGAAATATGAGAAAGATCATAAAGAAGGTGAACCAAATGAACTTACAACTGCTCTATTTCTTGGTGAAAAAGAAGATCCTGAAGATCTTAAATATCCATCAGACTTTGAGAAGTATCTTCGTTGGAATTGCACTGCTCAATTTGTAATTCAATGTACTAAATTTCGTGTTAAGAAAGCTGTTGAAAAAGATAAGAAAGGTAAACAAATTCCACGTGAATGTGGTTTTGATCTTACAATTCTTCAAGTAGTAATTACTAAAGAAGCACCTCGTACTGGTCTTTCAAATGCTGATAAATACCGTAAACGTATGTTCCCAGCTAAACAAATTACTCAATTCTATCCAATGGAAGATAGTAAGCCAACTAAGGCTGCTGCACCTGTATCTTCTAGTGAATCAGAATCAGAATCTGAATCAGAATCTGAATCAGAGCCTGAAGAAAAGCCAGTAAAAGAAACTAAAGCTAAAGCTAAGGCTAAAGAAGAACCAGTTAAAGAAACTAAGGCTAAAGGTAAAGCTAAAGTAGTATCTGAATCTGAAGAAAGTGAAAGTGAATCAGAAAGTGAAGATAGTGAAGATGAATCTAGTGAAGAAAAGCCAAAGCCCAAAGCTAAGGCTAGTAAAAAATAAATAATACTTTATTTAATAGTTTATTTAATAATTAATAATTACTATGTGTTTTTTTATAATATATAATATCTTATAAAAATATATATAAAAATATAGTATGATTGCAAATCTAGATAGTTTTGATATTACAAAAATTAATGTATATGATCCATATGATGTCAATGATCATCTTATTAAAATTGATATAAGTGTTGATAAAATGAAACCAATCATGTTAAGATTAGAAGATCTACATGTATTATCATTTAATTCATCGAATATTATTTTAGATCTACGCAACAAAGATAATATTAAAAAAATATTTGATGATATAGATTCACATATAGTTAGTGTTATTCAAGAAAGAAAAATTACTAAAAGATTAAAAGCTAAATTTAATTACAGACAATTTACATCTACTTATACTAATAAAGATGTTAACTATGATATATTAAGTCTTGGTCTTTCTTTTAATAACGATAGTTTCTCAACTACTATTTATGAAAATAAACATAAGAAAATTACTCAAGAAGAAGCTGCTGTATTATTAAAGAATAATGCTAGAGCTGAAGTAATTCTTGAATTAACATCTATTGTATTTGATAAACAAGATGGATTTATTTATTTAGAAAATGTTGTCAGACAAATGAAAGTTAAAAAAATTAAACCAAAGCGAGTAGAAAACTTAGTATATTCTTTTGTAGATTCTGATGTTGATAGTGATAGTGATAGCGATAGTGATCATGATAGTAGTGAACAAGAAAATGATGACGATGTTGATAAATATCTTTCAGATAAATCTTCTAACTATGATGATAAAGATGACAAAGATCACGATGTTCATACCGATGACGATTGTTTATTAAGTAATAATCACAATAATGATGATATAGATGACATAGATACTTCTGCATCATCTAATATGTATTAATTAACTTAATTAACTATTTTTTTAGTTAATCACATCTCATTTTATTTCTTTCTTCTATAGTAGCATTTAATACAGCATGTGGTGTATTAAGTCGTTCCATAAATGCATTTAATGCATTAGTATCTTTTGGTAAACACATACCACCATAAGATATTTGTTCATCATGACCTGGTACAGTTGTATGCATTGAATTAATCCAATTATTTTTAATCATTAAGTCTTTTACTTCATCATAATTAATATTTATTTTACTACAAGTTAAAAATAGTTCAGTAAAATATTGTATTTTTACAGCATAAAAAGAATTACAAAATACTTTAACTGTTTCAGCTGTTGTTGCATCACATAATGATATATTTTGTGTAAAATATGTTGCATAAAAATTAGTAATATAATCAACTAAATTTTTATTACAATTACTACCTATACCTAAAATAATATGAGATTGTTTTCTAAAATCTTCTATAGATGTTTTTGCTGATAAAAATTCTGGATTATGCATTATAGATAAATTAGTATATTTATTACAAAAACTATTAGTAGTTGTTGGTTCAACAGTAGATTTAATAACTACTAATCCCATATAATTATTGCTATTTAAAAACTCTAATACTTTTTCTAGTTCTGTTTTTGAATATTCTTTTGTAATATTATCATATGGTGTTGGCAAACATAAAAATAATATCTCTGAATACAATAATATATTAATATCATTTATATTTTTGTAAAGATCGTGTACATATAATTCCATAGTATTATAGATATTATTTATTTCTGTTAGAGATGTGAATATAGCATTACCTACAAATCCTAATCCACAAATACCTATTTTATAAGTCATATATAATTAAATTAATTATTATAATTTAATTATTAACACAACTAAAAGTTAGTCAAACTTTACAACAAAACTTAACGGTTCTTGTACTATGGATAATTTTGATTTACTTGATGCTTTAGATTTACTATCTTCTATAGATTTATTTTTAATTGCTTCTAATTTCTTTTTCTTTTTTCGAATCTTATCTTCTTTATTAGATTTATTCATTGATTCAATGATAACAGGATAATGTTTTTCTACACACTCAATAATTTTATTAGAAATAGCCCATTTAAAAAAATTAAGTTGTCCTAATGTTGTTATGACTGTTTTTGTTGCATCTTTTTTATCATAATTATAATAAAACTTTCTATCACGTCTAAATGGATCAAAGTTCTTTTTCTTGTAAGATTTTAATTGAGCTTTGTACATTATATTAATACTAAAATATTCTTTATCATCAATTTGGATATCAACATTCTTTTTAGAACATTTAGTAACTACCCATTCTAGAACTCTTAAAGATATACAATTATTGTCTTGATTAGTTTTATCTTTATCTTTATTTATAATTTTAACCATTTTTTCTACTAGATCTGGATCACATTTTCTAAAATATTTATCAATCATTTTGAAATATCTAAATTGTCTTTGATGGTTTGCAAAAAAAACTTCTGGATTAAAGTTCTTTTCTATAAAAGTGTTTTCATCATCTGATTCATATGTATTCTTCTTTGATTTTGAATCATCAGTGTCAGTACTCGAATTATCATTCATGGTCTAATTATAAATATATTTATTTACTTATATATTTATTTACTTAATATATATATATATAAATCATGAATAAAAATCTTATTATTTGTGTATTATTAGTTATATTTTTAATACTATTTTTTATTATAAAAAATAAATATTTTATTTTAAAAAATAATATAGAAAAAACTAATACAATATATATTGGTAGTGAAGGTAAGGGTAGTTATGGTAAAAATTTTTTTGAATATTTAGTTAAAATAATTTATCCAAATACAAACATAATTTGGGAAAATTCAAATAAAGCAAATTTAATAGTTGCATCTAATTTTTATCATGAAGAAATAAAATGGAATACTAATAAAAAACCATATATTTATTGGTCTGGTGAATCTTTTAATTTAAATAATTTAAATAATTTAAATAATAATATTGCTATATTATCAACAACTAACTTTGATCATAATAATAAAAATATTTATCATGTACCATATTGCTGTTTTCATTTTGATTATACTAAACCACAAAGAGAATATAATGTTGATTTAAATAATAGAAAATTATTAGGATATTGTAATTCAAATCCAGTAAGTATTAGAGAACAATTAGTTAGTCTTATTGCTGAAAAAGATAATACTAATGGTGTTTATGCTTTAGGTAAGGCTACTGGGTCATCCCCTAAAATTATTAAAAAAAAATTAAGTGGTGGTCATAGTACAGATAATGTAATTAAAGAATATTCTAATTATAAATTTGTAATTGCTATGGAAAATAAAATAGATAATGGTTATATAACTGAAAAAATTATTAATGCATTTAGAAGTGGAGCAGTTCCTATATTTTGGGGAGATGCTAAATATGCTAAAGAATTGTTTAATGAAAAGGCATTTATTTGCGTTAATGATTTTGATAATCTAGATGATTGTGCAAACTATATAATTAATCTTACTGATAATGATATTAATAAAATGATTAATGAACCAATGTTTAAAAATAATATTATACCAGATATATTTAGAGTTGGTGATCTAGTCAATCCTCCTGCAATATATAAAGAAATTTCACAAAAAATTAAAACAAATATTAATCTATTTGGTTAAATATATTCCATTCTAAATATTTATTATTATATTTATCTTTATTTATATCTCTATCTATTTTATTAAATCCAAATTTATTATAATATTCAATTAAATAATCTTCACAAGCTAAATATAATTGTATTTTTTTATTATTTGCAATATTTTTAACATGATTTATTAACAGCGATGATACTTTTTGACCTCTATATTTAGGCCATACAAATAGATCACTTAACCATAAAGTATTATTATTTTGATCTTCATCTATAAATATATCAAAGTCATTATAATTTAATCCAATAAAACCAACTATATTTTTATTATCGATTGCTGCATAACAATTGTAATATGAATTATTCTCAAGTTTTATATTCTTTGCAATAGACATAAATAAATTATATAAATCAATCCATGTAGGAAATTTATCTAAAAAATGACTATAGTATTTATTAAACCATAAATTATAAGTAAATTCTGCCATGTATTTTATATCTTCTGAAAACTTATCTTCTCCTAATTCTAATAATGCTTCTTGTAAATTTAATACTATCATTAATATTAAATTTTAAAAATAAATTTAATTATAAACCAATCTAATTATAAACTAAGTTGGCTAACTTAATAGGTTTAGCTTCTTGTGTTTCTTGTTTAGTTTCTGGTTTAATTTGTTGTAATTCTTGTTCAGCATTTCTATTTTTTTTATATGTAAAAATATAAACTAATACTAATAGTATTAATAAAACAATTACAATTTTTTGACCAAGTTTCATATATATATATTAATTAACTAAGAAAAAAGATTAACTAAAAAAAAAGATTAACTAAAAAATAAATAAAGTTAATTAAATAAAATATAATCTAATCATCATCACTTAATTCAGACATAGAGTTATCGCTATCATATATTTTCTTCTTTGGTTTAGCTACTACTTTAGTTTTCTTTTTTGGTTTAAGCTCTTTCTTCTTATTATTTTCTTCTGCTTCTTTAGCAATAATATCAAGTTCTTCTTGAGCAAGATTAAGATTATCATCTGTTAGAATAGTCATCTTAACATCTTGTTTAAATTTAGCATCTTCGATAATATTTTCATTATAGATTTCTTCTTCTACAGTATCTTTAATAATAAATCGTACAACAGATACTTGTTTAGTTTGACCTGTACGATGAGCTCGACCAATTGCTTGACCTTCTGTATTTTTACGATACTCATATTCACCACTAACAGGATCAAGTAAAATTACTTTAGTTGCTGCTGTTAAATTAGTTCCAGCTGCTGCACTACCAGATGATAACATGATAACTTGAATATCTTGTTTTTGGCTAAAATCACGAATTGCTTTATCACGAGTCCAAACATTACCGCGACAGAATACATTCTTAACACCATAAGTATCAAGTACATCACCTACTTTTTTGAGTAGATCATCCCATTGTGAAAACACAATACATTTTTCTTTTGTATTCTTAATATAAAAGATTAGATTAGCTAGTTTAGTACCAATCTTAGATATAAGTGTAATTTTATCATTTACTTCTTTGGTTGGTTCTTTAGCACTTAAATCTTCAAATGAAATCATATGGATTTCATTGTGATTAACTGGTTTCATACATTGAGGACATTTAGGATTTGATTTAATCATCTCTTTGATACACATGAAACAATACATATGACCGCATTTAGTAACACCAACATCGTCACCAGTAATCTTATTAAGACAGATGCTACACATTTCATCGTCTTCGCATTCACTATCGCTATCGCTATCTTGATCACTGTCTGGATTTGCCATTTTTTGTTTCTTTTTAGCAATAATTTTATTAATTTTATCCATCATATTAGTGAAAAATTCAGCAGTTGCACGTTTACCATCAAAGTCTTTTTGTTGCTTTGCCAGTTTTTCATTATATGTAATAATATTATTACGCATATTAATAATAGTAATTGAAGGATTTGTTTGTAATAGTTTATTAATTAATGATGTAATCTTATTAAGATTTGCGACATTAACAACAATTAATGGTTTATCTTTATCATCTTCATCATCTGAATCATCAGAATCATTATCATCTATGTTATAATCATCTTGATTATTATCACTATCTTCATTATCTTGATTATCTTGATTATGTTTATTATCAAATTCAGGATTAACATATTTTTCAGGATATTCCATTTTAACCCGATAACCAATTTGACGTAAATATTTACGATAACGTTTATATTCCATAATTTTAATCATGTATTCTGTTTTCTCAATACGATATTTAATATAGCGAATCTTCTTTGCAGAATTATCCATAGTTTTTTTATAATGAGATACCATCGTCTTTTGAATATCTTCTGGAGTTTTACAAGTTGATAACTCATCTTTTAATTCATTAACTATACGAGGATCACAACATAATTGACGAACTAGAACAGATCGTCTATCTATATTAGAGTTAACTATGTAGGCATTAAACATAGCACGTTCTGTAGGAGTAAATTTAAGTTTAATAATTTCTTCTACAATAGGTAATAGTTTATTTTCATTTTCTACAGATACTTTAGTATTCTTACGAAAGAAATCTTTAAGAACATATTTTTGGACACTATCAATTTCTAATACTCGAGACATATTATTAACTTTATAGTCTGTAATAAAATCTACCATTTCTTGAAGACATAAATCACTCTTATCAAAAGGAGTACCAGTCATCACCCATTTATTAGATGCTTTAAATAATTTAATCAGTTTCAAGATAAAAGTATATTTACTATTAGTTAGTAATTCATGAAACTCATCTATTACGATACGATTAAATTTAATACAATTAATTAATGGTTTCTTATCAAATAATTTAGTTGGATTATGTTTAATACCAGTAACTATTTCTTTAATTTGTTCATGAACTTTATCTTCATTGTATTGGGAAGAATTAATATAAGTTTGTCCTTTTTTACCACCACTTATTTTCTTAATCCAATCGTCAAAATAACAATCGTTGCCAATAAAATTATAAGATACAATAACAAAGTCAGCATCTAAAATATCAAGATATGTTGTTTTATCATGATGTATTTTAGTCATAAGAGGAACTATTTTAATATTATAATCATCATTGATAAACTTTGTAAATTCACGAATCCATTGATTTGATAAATGGTTAGGACTTAATACAAGTGTTGCTTTACTGCATAATAATAATTCATGATCTTGATAATAAGAAATATTAGCTGGTTTATTTAAAATAGACATTGTAATCATTTCACAAGTTTTACCTAAACCCATTTCATCAGCTAGTAAACCACCATGAAAATATAATTGTTTACGATCATTTACTGATAAGAATTGTTTACGAACTGAATCATAAACTATATCGCCAAAAAATATCTCATCATTAAAACTATAATTAATTTTCTTATGTTTGTTTTCTGTTTCTACTAGCCAATTAATAGTTTGTTTTTGATAGTCAAATAATTTTAGTTTAGTAAAGTCAGGTTGTTTAATAATAGCATCTGTTGGATCTGTATTAGCAACTCCTGCTTTTAATTTTATAGTATCATTGATGTTAGTAGTATTTTTCTTTAAACTATACGAACAATGATACGAACAAGCATTAATTAAAAAGTCTTTATTAGGGATATTGTCTAATGTATTTTTAAGCTTATCATGATTAACACAAACACACATTATTTTAATTTCTGGTTTAGTTGTTGTTTTATCTATAATAAAAAATGATACTTGATAAAAATCAGTATCTATTACTTGATTGATTTTATAAATACCACCAAATTTATTAAATTCAGTAATGGCATCTAAACCTTCGAATACTTTATAATCACCATTGTATAGGTCATTAAAAGTAATATTAATAGTATGTTTATTTTGATAACTATGATCATCACAGTATTTGTCGTAGAAGAGATAAGTATTACCTTCGATATTCATGTTGAGATGTATATGATATTATATTAATATATTATTAATTATATAATAGTATATTAATCAATTTTTTATTTAAATAAAAAGTAATGATAGTTAAATTCTTTTCTTTATTTTCTTGATATAACAATCATTAATACTATCAACACTAATATTATCATTATCATTATCTTTATAATTATCACTATTATTATTAATTATTTCTTGTAAATCTTCTTGTATTTTTTCTAATTCTTCAAACTTTTCTAATTCTTCTAATTCAAATTCCAAAAATCTAAGATGCGGTGATAATTCTTTTAATAGAGGTTTAATTAAATAATCGTTAGTTAGAGCAACATCAAGAGTATATGCTTCCTCTTTATCCGTTAATAATATTTCATTTTGGTAAGCAGTATTTTTATACATGTTAATCTTCTCTAAATGATTCTCTATATAATCTTCTATTAATTCTCTAATATATCTTAATAAAGGTCTAATAATATAATCTGTAAATTTAATTCCAGCTTTATCTTCATTCCATATATCTGGAGTTGTTTTAATTACATAATTATATCTACTACAATCAGTGTTATATATTGGCTGAGTATCTTTATTTTTATGATTAATCATTGTTAAAATAGATTTGGCAATATTAGGTATAAATAAATTTCTAGCATGATGTCTTCCAAATAATATTTGTAAAGTATAATCATTATCTTTCTCTGGGCAATCATATTCTTTTCTTAAAATAGAAATACATTGATTTTTAGTAATTTTTTTAAGTGGTGGTACTGATTTATGATGTTCCATAAGATATTTAATAAGAGATGATGCTTTATTTATTGCTTTATTAACTACTGTTACTACTTTTTCATTAGATTTATTTATTTCTTCTTTAAGTTCTTCTTTTGATTTATCTACAATATCTTGTATTTTATCGTAAGATATGGTTTCTTTCTGTGTAGTTGTTTCATTATTCTTATTACTCTTTTTTTTCTTATTTCTTTTTATAATCTTTTCATCATGTAATTTTACTTTATGTGCTTTATAACAAACAATTTCTTTAAAATTTTTATTACATAAATAACATAATAATTTTATTTCTTCTTTAGCTATATGATTTTTTGATCTACAATGTTTGTAAAAATTTGATGTATTATCTGTAGAGTATTTACATAAATTACATGTTGTCATTAATAATAATATAATATATTTATATATTTAAATTATTATTTAATTTTTTCTTAGTAATAAATATATTTATACTTATATACTTTTTATAATTTACGTTAATACTTTTAAAATACTTTACTAAAAAATTTACTATTTTTTCAAAAAGTCTAAAAATTTTGACACCTTCAACACACACAGAAATAATTATTGTTAATACTATAATTTATTATACGTATATACTTTTTATAATTATACTTAGTAATATTTTTCATTAGTAGTTTATTTTATTATACTCGTTACTTTTTATAATTACTATAAAATACTTAAAAAATTTTTAATATTTTTCAAAAAGTCTAAAAATTCTGACTCCCTCAACACACACAGAAATAATTATCGTTAATACTATAATTTATTTCACATATATACTTTTTATAATTATTATTAGTAATATTTTTTATTAGTAGTTTATTTTATTATACTTGTTACTTTTTATAATTACTATAAAATACTTAAAAAATTTTTAATATTTTTCAAAAAGTCTAAAAATTCTGAACCCCTCAACACACACAGAAATAATTATCGTTAATACTATAATTTATTATACATATATACTTTTTATAATTATTATTAGTAATATTTTTCATTAGTACTTTATTTTATTATACGTGTTACTTTTTATAATTACTATAAAATACTTAAAAAATTTTTAAGTATTTTTCAAAAAGTCTAAAAATTCTGAACCCCTCAACACACACAGAAAATAATATATTTTAGTAATATATTTTTATATATATAAATACTTTTTAAGTATAATTATAAATTGTATTAGTTATATAAATTATGGTATATATATACTTTTCTCGGATATATAATATATACACTCTACGCGCGCGCACGCAAACACATATTTTGAATAAGATGCTACATATTTTATTATTATTTTATAAAATTTAATATTATTTTATTTATTTTATTAATATTAAAATTTATGATCTATATTATCATTTTACATATACGTTTATTATTCATAGTAATATATATTCTATACTATATGTACTTTTTACAGATAGTAATATAGTAATATACTATATACAGTACTTATTATTATTTTAAATTATAATAAATTCAAAATAAAATTATTTATATTACCGACATTCTCATAGTACGAAATATAAATTTATTATTATCTACTAAACATGCAATATATTTATTAACATTATCATAATAAGTTTTATTATTAATAATATCAACAAGATATGTTTTAAACTTATCAATATTAGTACTATTATTACACTTAAAATTTATAGAACTAATAAAATCAAGAGTATCTTTAATGTTATGAAATAATATCATTTTTAAAATTAAATAAGATAGTCCAGATGTAGTTTGTTTTATTTTAATTTTTTTATCTAATAACTCACTCATTTTTTTACCTCTAAAGTATTTTATTAATTTAGCTGTCTGTAAATACAAGAAATTTAATTCTATGTTATATATATCATTAATATCTAAATCTAACATTATACTTTTATAACACATATTAATTATTCCTGCTATAGTTTCATTATAAGACTCATTTGGATTATTTTTACCATCAACAATAAATTTATCTAATATTGCCTCATGTATTTTATTATAACCACTACTACCACCATGAAAATCAGCACAAATAAAATGTAATAATTCATGTATTAATACTTTTTCATATTCTTCTTTTCTCCATACTGATGCAAAAATAGTTGGTATTGATGATCCAGAGTTCATAGATATAGGTAAAATACTATTCCCAATTAATTCTTTCTTTTGATTACCTAAAAATATTATTACATTAATCTTTTGTAATTCTTTATCAAATAAATTATTAATCCCTTTTATTAATTTTATTATTCTAATTATATTTATTAAATAAGTATCTATATCTTGATCTAAATCATAATAATATAAACTCAAATAATAATCTTTATCACTATCTATAATTATATGATTTAAATCAAATGATTCTAATTCTTGTAATACATCTATAGATACAAACATATTATTGTAAAATATTTGTGATAATTCCTGTCTATTATCTTTTCTTTCATATATTTGGTTATATAATTCTAATAATCTATTTTTTTTACTAGTATCACTAATTTTATTTATTTGATTATATATATCTCTAATACTTATTTCATGTTGATGTAAACTGTAATATCTAATAAAGTCATTAAAGTCTTTTATTTTATATTCATCTAATTCTCTAAATAATAAATATAATAATGGTTCATCACTTAATTCATGTAATTTATTTATTTTATTTTGAGTATAAGATGGTATACTATTTATAGATTTAACAACTTTACATTTTTCTATTATTTTTTTTATTAATAGATGATCATTAATATTATATTTATTTCTTGTTTTTAGTGGATTATTTTTCTGAGAAGATATAAATTTTAATATTTTCTTTTGATATTTATCCATATATTATTAGGTGTGTTATTGTATATATTTTTTTATAATTATTTATAATATTAATGAACAGAAATACTAATAATAACTCCAACAATAATTTAATTAACAGATTTAAATCATATCAAAACAATAATGTTCCTTTTAATAATAATCCTTTACTAAGTAATAATCCTAATTTTGTATCTGGTTCACGTGATTCATCATTCTATAATAAAATTAATATGGCGAAGTTAGAACAAATCAAAAGAGCAAAAAGTATTGATGATATAGGTATGGATAAAAAACAAATTACTGATCTTATTATTTGTCCTATAGTAATTAATAAAACTAAGAAAGATGAATTAACTGATGCATTAAATGAAATTGTTCCTCAATATAATTCTAAAAATAATAAAGTCTTACAAGAATGGTGGGATAGTAGAACTAATCAACCTTATAAAAATATTATCAAAAAAGATTTATTCAATAAAGACTTTAAAAAATACTACAAAGAAGATATATTTAATACTAACGTTAAAGATAAAAAAGATTTACTTATTCATAAAATTACTGATGCTGATTCAGATCAAATTTTATTAGAATCAGAATTTGAATTATTATCAGGAATTATAGAAAAACATAACGACGAGTTAAAAGTTATTTATTCATCATCTAAAAAAAATAAATACAAAAAAGAATTTGAGTATGTACAAAACTATAGATATAGATTAGAATATAATCCAAAAGATTCTGAAGAATTAAAAGAATTCTATAAGAAAGAACAAAGAAAAATTAATAAAGAAAAGAAAATGATTGATGATGTTATTAGTAATTTAATAGAGAATGATCAATTAACTGCTGAAGAATTAGAGAAAATTAATTCTGAAATAAAACTATCAAAACCATCAAAAATAGAAAATCTAGAAGATGAAATAAGAAAAGAACTAGGTGATGATTTTGATATTATTATGGATAATATTGATGTTACTGATAAAAATGATAATAAGAAATCAAAAATTAAAGTAAGTAAAAATAAAAATGATGACGATGATAATGATCATAAAATTAAACAAGAATTAAGACCAGAAATAAGACCAAAGAAAAAAATTACTGTAACAACTACAACTATTAAACAAAATAAAAATAATAGCGACAGTGATGATGATGTTATTAATACTCCTGTTAAAAAAACAGCATCAGTTTCAGATGATATTAAAAATAAATATAAAAATAGACAATAAAATATATTCGTTAAAACATATAAATTAATACATATATTTTTAATATATGGATACACATATTAAAAATGATATTATTGACTTAGAATCAGAATTAGTTAACTTAGAAATAAATAATAATGATGATTTTTTAGCATTTATGAAAACTAAACAAACTAATACTAACACAGTTCAACAAGATATTACATGTGATTATATTATTGGTATAGATCTAGGAACTACTAATTCATGTTGTTCAATATATAGAAATAATAGCATTGAAATTATACCAGATGAAAAAGGTAATAAATATATTCCCAGTTATGTAGGATTTACTAATATTAATAAATATGTTGGATTTGATGCAAAGAATCAAAGTGTAATAAACTCTGATAATGTCTACTATGAAGTTAAAAGATTAATAGGTTTAAAATATTCTGATGATATGGTTCAAAAAGAAAAAGAGTTTTTATCATATAATTATGTTAGTGATGATAATGATAATATTAGATTATTATCAACTCTAGAATCTCATGATAATACTTTAAAAACTTTTTCACCAGAAGAAATATCAGCAAATGTATTAATTAAAATGAAACATATGGCTAGTACTTATTTAAAACAAAATATATCTAAAGCTGTTATTACTATTCCAGCTAGATTTACTGATGCACAACGTCAAGCAACATACGATGCTGCTACTATTGCTGGTTTAGAAGTTGTTCGTATGATTCACGAACCTACTTCGGCTGCTATTGCATATGGATTAGCAAATAGAAAATTAGAAAAAGACGAAGTAGTAAATATACTTGTTTATGATTTTGGTGGTGGTACATTAGATGTATCTATTGTAGAAATATCATTAGATGATAATAATCAAAATATTTTTACTGTATTAGGATCAGCAGGTAATACACATATGGGAGGGGCTGATTTTGATAATAAATTATTTGGATTTGCATTAAATAAATTCAAACAAAAACATGGTATAGCCAAATTAAATAATATTAATTCTTTATCTATGCAAAAACTAAAACAATCATGTGAAAATGCTAAGAAAATATTATCAACTAAAACTAAAACTTACATAGGAGTTAAAGATTTTTATGATAATAAAGATCTATTATTTGCTATTACAAGAAATGATTTAGAAATTATTTGTGCTGATTTATTATTAATATCTTTAAAACCAATCGACGATGTTCTTGATGCTTGTGATTTAACAATAGATAATATCAATGAAATTATTTTAGTTGGTGGTATGACTAGAATGCCATCTATTGTTAATCGTATAGAAATGAAATTTAGAAAAAAACCAAATCTTTCTCTTAATCCAGATGAAGCTATTTCTATTGGAGCTGGATATCAAGGAGCTATATTAAGTGGTGTATTAAATCCACATACTGATAATTTAACTTTATTAGATATTACACCATTATCATTAGGTGTTGAAACTATTGGTGGCGTTATGGATGTTTTAATAGAAAGAAATACTATTATACCCTATTCAGTTACTAAATGTTATACAACAGATAGTGATTATGAAAAATCAGTTGTTATTAAAATCTATGAAGGAGAAAGAACTCTTACTCACGATAATATATTTGTTGGTGAATTTGAATTATCTGGTATAGAAGAAGCACCTCGAGGTATTCCAAAAATAGACGTTACTTTTTCTATAGATGTTAATGGTATAGTAACTGTAACGGCAGAAGATGTTAAATCAAAAGAGAAATCAACTATCATTGTTAATTCAAATAAAGGTCGATTATCTAAACAAGAAATATTAAGATTAATAGAAGAAGCAAAAGAATTAGAAATTAGAGATGAAATAGAAAGACGTAAAAAAATGATGCATTATGAAATCGATGATTTATGTTGTAATATCTATGATAATCTTAAAAATTCTAATTTTAAATTATCTGAACAAAATAAAACTACTATCAAAGAAGATATTGATCTATTAATGGCTTGGTTAAAAGAAAAGAAATATTATGATAGATCAGATGATGAGTTAGAAAATACATTAGAAAATCTTAAAAAGAGATATGGAACTCTGATAGTTCGTGGTGTTCTTGAAAAAGAAAATACAATAAAAACATTAGAAACTGGTAATAATAATTGTACTAATATATATTCTAATGAAGACGATGATAATATTAATTTAGATGATGAAAATAAAATTATTAATCTAGTTGATGGAGAAGTAAATAATAATATTTCAGAAGAAGAAATACAAGAAATTAAAGATTTGAGAAAATCTTTATTTGATTTATGTTATTCTGTTTTTGATATTATATGTAACGATGGGTTTGTTATATCAAAAGAACATCAACAAGAATTAAAAGATTTTATAGATGATACTCTATTGTGGCTACATGTTCATGATAAACCAACTAAAATAGAATATAAATTAAAAATAGATGAAGTTAATGAAGCATGTGATAAAATTATTAATGAATATGAAAAAGATAATAAGAATATATTTTCAGAAAATGAATTAATCAAAAATTCTCAAAATCCTAAATCTGAACTTGAAAATTTAGCATTTTCATTAAAGATCTTAGCTGATGAGAAAAAAACTTTTCTAAAATCTGATCAATTACTTGTATTAAATAATAAACTAGAAGAAATATTTAAAATATTATATAAAGATATTAATCAAGATATTAATCAAGATGATGATTTTTATAAAAATCTTGTCAATGATTTAAATAACTTTTGTCAGACTTTATATAATAATTCAAATGGTATTAACTTTAATGTTAATGTTATCAATAGCTCATCAATTATTTTAGAAAATAATAATTGTGGTACTGATATAGAAACTTTATTAAAAATGAGACAAGAAGAAGAAACTTTACAATTATTAATTGATAATAATGATGATAGTGATAGTGATGATAAAAATATAGAAGAAATTAATATCGATTAAAATTTTTTTCTGCTTATTTGGGAAAATATGCTCAATGCTTCTGTTTGAACATAATCTAATAAATTAATATTTTTTTTAATTTTTTGTTCTCTTTCTTTTAATTCATTAATAATTTCTTGAACAGTTTGGAGATTATCCATTAATTGTTTTAATTCTTGTTGATTATGTTCTTTTAATTTATTTAATTCTGCTCTATAATCATAATTTATACCTAATTCAGTATTAAAATCATCTTGTAAATTACATTCTAAATTATTATGTAAATTATTATCTAAATCATTATTATCTCCTAAATTATCTATATTCATATTGACTAAATCATCGTTAATTTCTAAATTACCTAAATCATCTAAGTCATTCATATAATTAAAATCTTCACCTATTAAACTTGTTATTGATAATTCATAGTTATCCATAATATATTATATATAAATTAACTAGATAAATAAATTAACTAGATAAATAAATAAGTTAACTAAAAAATAATAAGTTAACTAAAAATAAAAGTTAAAAAATAATAAGATAATTAATAATTTAGTCAGAAGTAGCAGTTATATTTATACTATCATTAGTATTGTTATTTATACTAGAATTAATATTATATGATCTCATGTATGATTTTGTTTTATCTGTGTAAATATTATCTAATGGTTTAATATTATGTGTTACACTTGTTACTGAAAAATCAGATAAATGAGATGTTACTCTTGGTATTGTTGTTGACTTGGTTGATTTAGTTGATTTATTTGAATATTTTTTATTAGCACCAGCTGATTGACTTGTAACATTTGTTATAGAATAACTTGGCGATGAAGATACAGATAATTTAGCGGATGATCTAGATTGTGATTTAGATTGTGATTTAGATTGTGATTGTGTTACTGTTTGTGATGCTGATTGGTCTGATGTTCTTGATATAGATATGCTATTATCTGATGTTGTACCACCTGATTGATTGGAATTATTTGACTCTTCTGATGATTTAGATTTTTCTGATGATTTTGATGATGATGATTTTGATGATGATTCTTCTGAGTCTGATTTAGTTGATGAAGTAGATGATGGTGACGATTTCTCACCCCCTTGTTGTTTAACTTGATCTTTAGTATCTTTAGCATTTTTAGTTTCATTTAAAGTTAATTGTAAAATTAAAGCATCTATGCTTTTATTTTGTGTATCAATACTTTCTTTTACTTTATCTATTTTTTCAGACATACTTTGTTGAATTCTTTCTAATTTACTAATATCTTGACGAACATTTTCTAATTGTAATGATTTTATAGTAACATCTTCTTTAATTAATTGTGATAGTTTATATACTGATCCAACACTGTATCTTAATAAAGTATCTTTTATTTCTTTATTAGATCCCATAGCTGGATTACTATCTAATTTTTCAATTAATATATTTGATAATTTTAAGATTCTAGTCAATAAATTGTAAATAAATTTAGATTGTCTATCTTTTATTTTTTCTGCTACTTCTATTGATTTTGTTAATAATTCTGTATTTAATTCTTGTTCTACTTTTAATATGTCAGTATATAATTTAATTAATAATTCAACATTACCTGTAAATGGTGATTCTACATGAGAAATTAATTCACATGTATTTTCACTGTCTCTTAATGAATTATAAATATATTTACGAATTAGTTCTTCTGATGCTCCTACATTTACACCAACTAAATAAGTATCTATGTCACCATTTAAATATTTAAATAATTGTAATACAGTAAATGTTCCAAGTGGTTGTCTATTAAAATTGTAAAATGCAAACTCACTTTTGTCTTTATTGTGTTCAACTATGATTTTGTCAGCATAAGTATTAACAACAGTAAAACCATTATTTATTGGATTTAGTGGATTTACTGTATTAGCTACTAATGGTGTTGGATTAGCATTTTGTGCTAATTGTGGTGCTACTTGCGAATAACCCGGTTGCACTGGCATAACTTGTGGAACTTGTGCGACTAAAGGTGTTACACCTGATGCAACTACTGGTGCTTGTTGTGACATTGGTTGTAATGGTTGTACAAATGATTGTTGTTGAGGTATTTGATTTTGAACTTGACCTCTTTCTGAAATATTAGAATATGTACCATCTTTAACTGATGCTTTACCTGTTTGTAACATATATAATAATATTATATAATGATATTATTATATTAAATATTTAACTAAATTAACTAAATTAATTAATTAACTTTTTTATTTTGTCTTGGTTGCTTTAGCAGCTTTGACTGGTTTAGCTTCAACAACTGGAGCAACTGGTGCTGGGGCAGCAGCGGCTTTAGTTACTTTAACTGTAGCCTTTTCAACTTCGGCTTTAACATCTTTAGCTTTCTTGGCAGCCTTTTCAGTAACTGTTTCAGCTGGTTTAGCTGGAGCAGCTTCGGCAACTGGTGCAGCTGGTTCATCTTCTTCAAATTCAACATTGAGGAGATCACTGCATTCAGTAAGAGCAATCTTCTTTACAATTGAATCATGTTTGTATACAAGTTGGGCTGGGGTACCATCCTTCTTTTTGATTTCAACTGTAACTGGTGTTTCGAGGAGAACACGTGAACCAGTGTATGAGTATGCTTTCTTCTTGCGACCACGTGTGCATTCTTTAATAAGGAATGTAATTGATTCGCCAATTGGAAGTTCGTTCTTTTCAACAACACGTGAAAGAGCTTTGCGTGCTGCTTGTTTTGGTTTCTTACCGCAGTAACGACCAGCACGAACTACTTGGCCGTCTTTGCCACGGTATACGCAGTGGAAATAGCGTTTCTTTGGATCATCGACTTCAGTTGCGGTTTCTGTTGATTTGGTTGATTTAGCTTTAGCTGATTTAGCTGATTTGGCCGATTTGGCTGATTTAGTTGATTTAGCTGATTTAGCTGATTTGGTTGATTTAGCATCAGCTTCAACTACTGGAGCAGCAACTGGTGCTGGAGTAGCAGCGGCAGTGGCAGATGCTTTCTTTGATGATTTCTTTTCAACTGGTGCTGGGGCAACTGGAGCGGCTTCAGCAACTGGGGCTGGAGCGGCAGCAGCAGCTTTTTTAGATGCTTTCTTTTCAACTGGTTTGGCTTCAACAACTGGGGCAGCTACAACCTTCTTATCTTCTTTATGGGCTTTGGTCGCTTTTTGGGTTTTAGTAGTGTCGGACATTTTAGTATACAATACTTATATAAATATATTTTTAAAAAGAAACACACCAAATATATATTTAAGGATTTTTTTGGCCGATATTTTTTTTTATTTTTTATATTAAAATATAAAATTCTAAAAATTATTTAATGTTTTTTTATATTATTATTTTTATAGTATTTATATATAATGAATAATATAACCTATGGAGATGTAATTATATATTATTTAAAAAAAGATTATAGGGATAAATCTTTATTATTAAATAATTTATCATCACATATTGAAAACTTGTACGATAATTTTGTGTTAACAACTGATGATAAAAAGAAAATTAATACTTTGATAAGTGAAACTATAAATAATCTAAACAATTATTACAACAATTATTCATCAAATATAAATAATAATAAATTTTTTTGTCTTCAATCTGATTTTAACTTATTCATTGAAACAATAGATATTTTAAAAAATAATAATTGTGTAGAGGAGTATTATGATTTTAAGCTATTTGATTATAAAGATATAAATTTAATGATTAAAAAAATATGTAATTACATTGGTTTATCTAATATTAATGAAATATTAGAATTATATGGATTAAATAATAATATAATTAAATTAAATCCAGAAGATGAAGAAAAATATAATATATTAAAAGATATATTTGTACCTATAAATTCAAAATATTATGAAGATAAACGATTAGATAAAAAAAATAAACATTTTGAATTTTCACTTAAAAGAAATATTGACGATAAATATAATTTATTATTAGGAAATGTTTACCAAATTAAATTTAGAATTAATAAATTTAAAACTGTATTAGAAATTAATGGTTTTATTAAACAAGATTCTGTAAATTCATTAATTAGAACTAGTCAATTAGTTCATACTTATTTATATAATAAGAAAAAATATATTAGTACAGAGATAGATAAAATACAAGATTTAGATAATTCTTTTAAACAATCATATGTTAAAAATTTATCTAATGGTGAAATATTATTATTTGATGATACTAATGTTAAAAAGAAAATAAATGAAGATTATCTAAAATATGTTAAATATTCTAACATGATCTTTAAAGGAGTTATGAATGAATTTATTCATTCTGATATTATAACTAAATTTGAAATTATTAGATATCTTTTATTAGGATCATCTACATCAATAAATATTGCAGCATTATTATTTGGTATAACAAAAGATCAAAAAGAATCAATTGATAATAATTCAAAACCAACTCTTATTTCTGATTTAATTTACAAAAATCTTAAATTTGTAAGTCAAGTTAAATTAAAAAAATCAGATACTATAATCTTACAAGAAATAGAAAAAATTAGTTCAATAAATGTTAATGATATTGATCTTAAAAAACAAATTATTACAAATAAAGCAATGCCTGACTATGTTAAAAAAATAGCTCTTCAAAAAATAGAAGAAATTAAATCGGGATCTTCTGAAAATTATAAACATATTGACTACGTTAAAACTTTGATAGAATATCCATGGATTAGTCAAAATTATACTGATATATTTAGTACTCTAAATAATGATTTAGATCAATCTAAAACTTTTATAGAAGAAGCTAAATATAAAATGAATAATACTATTTATGGTCATCCAAAATGTAAAGAAACTATTATTGAGTTAATTGCAAAATGGATATCTAATCCAAAAAGTATTGGTAAATGTATAGGGTTACATGGTCCGCCAGGTGTAGGTAAAACTTTATTTGGTAAAGCTCTTGGTAATATTTTAGGTATACCATTTGCACAAATAAATGTTGGTGGTATAGATGATGCATCTGTTTTATCAGGTCATTCATTTACTTATTCTAATGCTCAACCAGGTTTAATTATTAGAAAAATGATACAAGCTGGATCTCCAAGATGTATTATATTTATTGATGAAGTAGATAAAACTGGTATTAAATACGGTATCAATGAAATTATGAATATATTAATACACATTACTGATCCAAATACTAATGATAATTTTAATGATAAATTCTTTCAAGAAGTAACTTTTCCTCTTAGTAAAGTTTTATTTATATTCTCATATAATGATCAATCAAAAATAGATAAAATTTTACTTGATAGAATTGAACAAATAAACGTCGAAGCATATTCTACATCTGAAAAAATCGATATATTTAAAAATTATTTATTAAAAGAAATTACTGATGAAATTAATATTTCTCATAATACTCTTAATATATCAGATAATGCAATTGAACATCTAATAGAAACTTATACTCATGAAGCTGGTGTTCGTGGACTAAAAAGAAAACTAGAAAAAATATTATTAAAAGTTAATCTTAGTAAAATATATTCTAATAGCGATATAAATTATAATTCAAATGGTGTGTTAGATTTAAATATAGAATTAATTGATAAAGTATTAGAAAAATCAAATGTTAATATTAAAAAAATATTACCAAAAGCTCATATAGGTATTATTAACGGTTTATATGCTACTGATAGTGGTATGGGTGGTATATTACCAATATTAATATACAAAAATTGTACAGGGACACACAAATTTAAACTTAAACTTACAGGTAGTCAAAAAGCAGTAATGCAAGAATCTATTAAATTTGCATTTACTATTGCAACTAACTTTTTAAAACAAGAATATGTTAATAAATTTATTAAAGAAAATCCAGATGGATTACATATACATACACCAGATGGTGCTACACCAAAAGACGGACCAAGTGCTGGAGCTGCATTTACTACTGCATTTATATCTAAGATCTTAAATTTACCTATTAAAAATAATATCGCTATGACTGGTGAAATAGAAACAAATGGTGCAATAACAGCTATTGGTGGTTTAGAAAGTAAATTATATGGTGCTAAGAAAGCTGGTGTTGAATTAGTTTTTGTTCCTAAAGAAAATGAAAATGATTATAATAAAATTATTAAAAAGAATAATAAATTAATTGATAAAACTTTTAGTGTCATTATAGTCGATAATATATTTGATGTATTACAATATGCATTAATAGATAATAATAAAAAATATAATGTTAGTGATAAGACATTTGATTGTAGTAAATACTTTATAGCAACTTAATAATTAAAATTTTAAGCCTCATTAATTTTTTATTAGATTCTCTTTAGATAATCTAATAAAAATTGATTCGTTTTATTTCAGTTAAAACTTATTAATTTTTATTTTAATTCTAATAGAATTAAAATAAAAATTGAATAAAACATTATCTCTACTTAAGGATATATTTCACAATTATTCTTTAAATATGACAGATACACTTATAGACGGGTTCGATAACTTTGATAGTTTAGATAATTTAGATAATTTAGACGATTTAGATAATTTGGATTGTAGTAAGTTTTTTCAAGATATTTATAATAACTTGATTAAGACTACTGAAACTGATTCTTTTGATAGATCCAAATGTTCGCGATGCAATTCGTCTGAATTTGTAGAAGACTATAGTCTTGGTATCGTTGTATGTAATTGTGGTGAAGTAATTAATAATTTATATGATTATTCACCTGATAACAAATCATATGATGATGATTCTAAACAAGAAACAAAACGTTATAACAAAGTTACTAATGAATTACTACCTTTATCATCATTAGGAACAAAACTGCCATATAATATTCGAGGTAATTTACAAAAATTACAAAATTGGGGTGCTATGCCTTATCGAGAAAGATCTCTATATAATGATTTTAAACTTATTAATGAGAAATGTGAAAAATTAAATCTATCAAAAAATATTCAACAATCAGCTAATATTTTTTATGCTGCTGCTAAAAGTTGTAAACATCAGAGTGGCGATAATGCTGGAAAACATATTATTACTCGAGGAAAAAATAATAAAGGTATCCAAGGTGGATCTATTTGGATTGCTTGTAAAAAAAATAATATACCGATATCAACAAAAGATATTGCTGAATTATGTGGATTAACTATTAAAGAACTTAATAAAGGAATTCGGAGTCTTATTAAACTTTTAGGTATTAAAAATATGCCTGTTCAAATTAATGTTATTGGATCAGAAGAATATGTACGAAAATATTGTACAGAAATGAATATTAAAGATGAATATACTAATCAAGCTATTAAAATTGCTCGTAATATAGATAAATTAAATATTATTACAGAGCATACTCAATTCTCTATTGCAGCTACTAGTGTTTTAATTATGGCTGAATTAAATTCAATTACTAGTATGACTAAAAAATCTCTAAAAACTATGTTTGGAGTATCAAATGTTACTATTAGTAAAGCTTATAAAAAATTAGAAAAAATTAAACATTTATTAATTGATGATGATAAAATTGGTAAACTAGTTGATAAATTAAATAAACTTAATGAAGAAACTCAATTATCAGATGATATTATTAAACGTATGAATAAATTTGGAATTAATAATGATAATCAAGAAAAACAAGATAAACCAGAAATTAAAATAGTTTATACTCCTGTTAAAAAAGTTAAAAATCATGAATTAAATTAAATTATTTAAATTTTTAGTTATTTTATTTTTTTAGTTAACTTATTTTTTTAGTTAACTTATTTTTTTAGTTAACTAATATATATAGTAATGTGTCTTTCAGATTTTATTAAAAAAAATAAAAAATTTTTAATTATAGTTGTTGTTCTTATAATTTTATATTTCTTAATAAGAAAACAACCAGAAAAATTAACAAATATATCACTTGAACCAGATTATGAAATTAATGTTATTGGACCAGATTCTAAAATTCAAGATGTTGGACCAAGTAAACCAATACAAACAATTAAAACAATTGGATTAGAGTCTCAAATTCAAAATGTTGGACCAAGTAAACCAATACAAACAATTAAATCTAAACCAACTAAATCTAAACCAACTAATATAGGTCAACCAACTGTATTAAATAATGCAATTTTAAATAATCCAAATATTACAGGTACTATTCTTAATCCTGTTAATATGTCAGATGCTATAATAACAACATTAAGAATTACTCCAACTTTTGATAATAAAGGAAATATTACAAAATCAGGATCATTAAGATTAGGTGATAATATTATAATTGATGATACTCAAGGATTAATTAATTTTAAAAAACATTCACATATTGATTTTCAAGATTCATCTAGCTATATTAAAATCGGAGATCAACTTTTAAACAGAGATATTTTAGCATATTTAAATAATATGTATAAACAAAATCAAAAAAATTATGTATAAACAAAATCAAAAAAATTGATAAAAAATACATTAACTTGATAAGTAATTAATTAAATAATTAATTAAGTTATTATAATATGTCATATTTTACTAAAAAGAAATATTCTAAAGAAAAATCATGGAAACCATATTATGATATTACTCAGATGCCATATGATATATCGTGGTCAGAAATGTTTACTCAATTATTTGAAGATAGAAGATATCAAATTATTGCTAATAAAATATATAATTATTTAGAAAATAATAATCCAGAATTGTTATATCCTAAACCTAAATATATTTTTAAAACATTTTGTATGTTACCATTTGATGATGTTCATGTTGTTATTATTGGACAAGATCCTTATTTTAATAATGAACAATATAAAGATAGAATATGTCCTCAAGCATATGGATTATCTTTTTCAGTTCCTATAGATATAAATACACCATCTTCTTTACAAAATATTTATAAAAATTTATATAAATACGGTCATATAGATAAAATACCTGATCATGGTTGTTTAGATTATTGGGCATATCAAGGATGTTTAATGTTAAATTCCGCATTAACAGTAATTGATGGTCAAAAAAATGTTCATCAAAATGAATGGAAATGGTTTACTGATAAAATTATAGAATATATTTCTGAAAAAAAAGATAAAGTAATATTTGTATTATGGGGAGGAGATGCTTATAAAAAAATTAACTTAATTGATCTTGATAAACATGAAGTTATTATTAGTTCACATCCATCAGGGCTTAGTGCTCATCAGACATTTAAATCTTATTCTTGTTTTAATGATCAAGATCATTTTGGATTAATCAATTCTTATCTTGGTAATAATAAAATTGATTGGAATATTAATTAATAAATAATCAATAATTTATGCTATTTTAATTAATAAATTATTCTTTATTCGAATAAAAAGTAAAATATTTTATTTAATAGTTTATTTTTTATTGTAATAATCAATAATTTATGCTATTTTTAATTAATAAATTATTTTTTATTGTAATAATCAATAATTTCTAATAAATCATCAGGATCTCCATAATCATCATCATTTTCTATATCTTTTGGTCTTTTAATATCTAATGTTAATAATACTAAATGTTTATCACTGTTATTAGCAACATAATGTTTCTTTGAATTATTATATATAATCCATTCATGTGCTTCTATTTGTATTATTTTACCTATAAAATCATCATCATTTTTTATACTAACAATACAATTAGTTGCAGAATGTAATGCATATTGACATCTTAATACACGATTAGAATGATATCCCCAACCTGTATTTTCTTTTATTAATGTGTGTGGTGATATAACAGATATATATGCCATTTTAATATTTTTTATTTCTTTAATAAATTTTGTTAATTGAGGCATTTTTCGTGTATTTATTTTATTATATTTTCCATAAATTAAAAATGGTAAAACTTTAATATCTGAATTATATTTATTATTATTTTCTGGATAATCTAACCAATCATTAAGATCATTTTCTAATTCTGTGTGTAATTCTTTATAGATATCCTGATTATAATTATTAATATTTTTTAATTCTGGATAATAAGATATATCAAAATATTTTATATTATCATATTTATTTATTTTAACTAAATCTAATTTAGAAATATCAATATTACAACAATCTTCACTGGATATATTTACGGCTTTATTATCTTTATTTTGTGAGTTAACTTTATTCTTTTTATTTTTTAATATTTTCCATATTCTCATAATATTTGTTAAAAGAATAACTGATGCTATTAATAGTATAACATATATATTTATACGCATTCTATAAATATATATTTATAATTTAAATTTACTATTATTTCACAATTCATAAAAATTAAATAGTCTTTGAATAAAAAAGAATGGGAAATTCTTATCTATTAATTCATCATCATTTAGAGTACCAAACCATATTGCTACAAAAAATGGAAAGTAATATGATGCATATTCAAAATCTAGATTATATTGATCTATTGAATAGTTTTTAACACCATATTCTATTAATTTGGCATAATAATAATTTTTAAATATATTTTTATATAAATTAATTTTATTAATCTCAAAACTTTCTATCATAAAAAATACTAAATCTTGTACTCCTTTACCAATTGATACATATTGCCAATCAATAAAATATGGTTCATATATATTATTATCTAATTCTCTATAAAATATATTTGGTGATTTAACATCTCCATGACACAGAGTTAAATTACCTTCACTCATTTTATTTTGTACATCTTGATAATTATTAACAATAAAAGTTGCTTTTTCTATTTGTTTTTCTGTTAATATATTATTCCATTTCTTTTTAAATTTATCAAACTTTGATGTTATAAAATTATTCCATTTTGGATTAAATAATTTATCATTATGTTTTTTAAGTTCTTTAAAATTTTTATCTATTTCTTTATTCCAAAACTTTGAATGTAATAATGCTAATTTATCGATTATTTTTAATGATACATCTATTGATTCTTCATTTAAATTTAAATTAAGTTTATAATCAAGATTAATTAAATTGTTCATTAATATACCTATATTGTTAAAATTATCATCTTTAATTATTCCATAAAATTTAGGTGTCTTTATTGGTACGTATTGTGATATATTATTATAAAAATAATATTCTCTCTCATATAAATTTAATTCGTTAGCCATTACTGATAAAAAAGTCTCATTTTTATTTTCTAATTTTAATACACAATCATAAGTATTATCTTGAGTAAATATTTTAACACTTATTACATCAGATATAAAACCTCCCTTTAGTTTATGATCTAATATTTCTATATTTGTAATATTATAATCTTTTAAAGAATTTATAATATATCTTTTGATATTATCAATGCTCATATTATTATAAAATAATATATTTTTTAAATCTAAATCAGCGTAGTCTTTTATTGTAAAATCTACTCCTATTTCGTGTAATTCTGTCTTATTGTACATAGTTTCAACTCCTACTAAACATTTTGGAAATGTATTCTTACCACTTTGAATTCCTGTTTTTGAATCTTCAAATATTATTGTCTTTTTACTTGTAGAGTTATAATTTTGTATTCCTTTTAAATATGGTTCTGGATATGGTTTTGATTTAATACATTCATTTCCTATTACTAAATAATCAATATATTTATTAATATTTGTAGTTTTTATTATTTCTTCAGCTACTCTTCTATTACAATTTGTTACTATACTTACTTTATGACCCATTATTTTCATTTGTTCTATAAAAGATAATGCATTATTAATAATCTTTATTTTATGTATATTTTCTATAAATAAAGTATCTTTGATATTAGATATAATATTTATTAACTCATCATGTCTAGTTGGTAATAAATATCTTAGTACTGCACTATCATTATTTCCTTGGATATAACTTTCAAATAATTCTTGTGTTAAATTTATATTATAATCTTTGAGTATTTTAGTCCATACATCATAATATATATCATCTGTTAAAACTAAAGTACCATCTAAATCAAATAATAATATATATGTATTATTAATATAATTATTTAATTGTTCTGGAGTACCTAAATTAAATACACAATTATGATCTAATTCTATAGCTTTGAATATTTTATTTTCTTGTAACATGATATCTATAATACATGATGTATAACACTCATTATTAATTTTTATATTATTATCAACTACATATTTTGAATAATAAAATAATTCATTAATATTATTAAAACAATAAATACCTGTATTTGCATTATCACTTATTTTTACTTTTTCTATTATTTGTGTAATAGTATTGGTAGCATTTATTTTAATATATGAATATATAGGTTTAGGATCTGTATTTTTAACATAGAATACAGCATTATTTTCTTCTTGTCTATAAATATTAATAATATCCTGTGTATAAAATGTATCACAATCTAATAACATACATTTACTTGCTAAATTAACTTGACTATTTGTTGAGTTAAGTATTTCTTGTAAACCTAAATAAATTGTTTCTGCTGCTCCACTTGTTTGTTTATGTAATCTTATAAAATTAATATTTGGATATTTTTTTGTTATAATATGTTCAAAATTATATTGTTCCAAGTTATAATATATTATAAATATTTTATCATCAGAATTAATAACTAAATTATCTAATACATAAAATATCATTTGTTTATCGAAAATATTTATTAATGGTTTGGGTTGAGTATAATTATTTAATTTAAATCTTTCGCCTTTTCCACCCAATGGAATTATGATGTTCATATATATTTTATTTATTAATTTATTAATAAATAAAAACACAACTTAAATTATTATTGAGATGTCATACTAGTAAGATATATTAAATCTTCTATATATATACCAACTTTACTTACAGAAAAAATAATTAATTTATATTTATATCTTTCATCTATAATACTTGTATCTATGTTATAATTTGGATTATCTAAAATCATAATTATATATTTATTTTTATGACCAAATAGACATCCATGTTTAACAGTTAATTTAAATAATGTTGCTGGAGTATTAACATATTTTATATTATCTACTTCACCATTATAACAACTCATTTTATCCATTTTAGCAAGCTGATAATATCGTGAGTTTTTATCAAGATGTGTTAATTTTTCTAATTGAAAATTAGTATATGAACAATCTATGTTAAAATATTTTTTATCACTGTGTATTACTAAATGTAAATCTTCATCATTATCATCAATAAAACGTGTTGTTTTATTTTGTAGATCCTCTTTTATTGTTAATGGAATATCTTCAGATATCATATTAATATATTAGTATATTATTGATATTATAATAATTATTTAAATTATTATAAACAAAAATCAATTTTTATTTATTATTATTCGTCTTTAACGAATAATAATAAATAAAAATTAATGAGGCTTAAAATGTCTATAGACATTTTAAATGAATCAATTTTTATTAGTATTAGTATCGCATAATATAGTTATCTTTAATAACTAATATCGCATTATATATTCACATGGCGTTCTCTGAAAGCCATTAAAGTTAGATGCGGCTGCTGTAGTATAAGCTCCAGCATGTTCTATGTATACTGATTCACCGATAGCAAGATCAGGTAGTTTACAATGTTGTGCAATTGTATCCATTGAATCACATGTTGGACCATATACTGTACAATCATATACTTTACCATCTCGTTCATTAAATGGTTTAATAACTGGTTTGGCATGATCAAACATAATACAATTAAATGATCCATATACACCATCATTTAGTGTGTATGCAAATTTAACTTCTTTTGTTTCTTTATCAATAAATTTATTCTTTGCAATAACGTTTAAAACAAGTGTATGTGATGCTGCTGCAAAATAACGACCAGGTTCTGCAATAATTTGGAGACTATAATCTTCTGGAAAATCATCTTCTGAAAAATATTGGGCAATTGCATCATTAATTGTTGATGCAATATCTTCAAACTTGATAACTGATTCATCTGTTCCTGGAAATCCTCCACCAATATCAAGAACTTTAAGTGTAAAACCATTTTCTTTACCAATATTAAATACTTGACGTGATTTCTCAATTGCTGTTTTATAAGCTTCTACATTACGACAACCTGATCCAACATGAAATGATACCCCTACTATATTGAGACCAATTGTTTTTGCTAATTTCATTAATCCATCAACATCATCAACGTCGGCGCCAAATTTAGAATTAAAACGACATACAGAGTGTGAATCATCTACTTTGATACGAAGAATTAGTTCTGCATTAGGGTGATAGTTAACAATTTTAAGTAGTTCGTACATGTTGTCAAATGTCATTATATCTACGTCTACGCCACGCGCATATTTAAGATGTGAATCAGCTTTGGCTGGATTTGCAAAAATAATACGTGATGCATCTCCATTAATTGCATCTAGTGCAAGTGTAATCTCGTTCTTACTAGCACAATCAAATCCTGTACCAAGAATACCAAGTGTTTTAATAAGTAGTTCATCTGGATTGCACTTAACAGCATAGAATGGTTTAACGCGCGGAAGACATTCAATCCATTTACGATATTGTTTAATAATAACTGATAGATCTACAATAAAAAATCCAGTATCTAGATGTGATTTTTCAAGTGTTGTTTTGATAATATCAATGATGCTTGTATCTGTATCAAATGTTGTGATTTTTTTCTCATCAAATAATTGAGTAAGTTCTGTAAAGTTATCAGCCGTGTGTACTTGTTCGTCCATTGTATAAGTATTAATGATTGATATTAGTTATATAGTTAACTATGATATATATTACTAGAAGAATTATGTATTTATTATTTCATCTTTTTTTAATAAAAAATTGATTCTAATTATAATAAAAATTGATTCTAATTATTAAAGATAATTCTCATTAATTTTTATTATAATGTCAAAACATTATAATAAAAATTGAAACTATAATTATTAAATATATTAATTGACTAATTAAATTAACCAAACTAATTATTGTTAACTGAGTTATATATCATGGCATCTCAATTAGGTCGTTTTATGGCTCAAAGCTTTTACCCTGCTAAAGTAGCTATTCCTAAAAATATATTATATACATGTCCTCTTTTTAAATTTGAGTCTCATCAACAATCAATTTGTTATACTAATCACGTTAATGATATTTATACTCCAACAACTTATTTTAATTACATGATTAAAAATGGTGTGAATTATCCAATTGTAAATAATACTGATAATAAAAATATTTATTTTGATACTAATGGTTGTATAGAGTATCGTCATCTGCAAATATTACAAGACATGCGTAATTATATTGAATTTCAAAAATGTTCTGATGAAGATTATACTAAATTTGAAAATAAATATATTAAAAAGTTTAAAAATTTTGATGAAGAACATCTTATGAAATTATTTAATAATGCTAAAAATATGATCAATCACGAACATATTACTATTAGAGTTAAAAAATCTCCTGCTTATCAAGATAAACATCTTGATGGTATTGTAGATAATAATAATCTTGTAAAAATGCAACTTAAAGAACGTTATTGGTGTACTGGAGATCTTCCAACACCTGCTACACAAATATTTGTTAAGAAATCTCAATCTTATAATTGTATTAATAAAATTGGTTATATGATGGGTGTATTTGGTATTGATTTCTCTTATTGTAAAAATTTACCATGGTATGAATTAATTGATTATATGACTTATCATAAACATCATGATAATAATTATGATATAGGAACTAATAATATTTATGATAATAAATATACTAAAATTAATGTTATTGAAATGCTTATTTTCTCTGAAATTCTAAAAAAAGAAGGAGCAGAATTTAATATGAATTATTAACTATTTTTTTATTAATTAATAAATAATTTACATTTTTGACTTATTAATTTTTTTATCAAACAAATCTTGATAAAAAAATTGATATAATATATATTTAATATTAAAATTATATAAAAATAACACTATACAATATATAAATGGCAGCTAAATCCAAGAGTGACGAAAAAACTACACATAATGCTATAACTACCGATGATATATTTCATCTGACTGATTTATACTTTTATAAGAAGAATTATATTTTCCGTCATCTTTATGACTCATATAATAAATTTTTAGAAGAAGATGTTTGTAGATTTCTTGAAGACTCTGATCATGTATTTAATGAAAAGTTAACGTCTGATAATATTTATCGTCGTAAATTTCGTTTTAAGAATATTCGTATTATTGGTCCTAAACTACCAAATGGTATTGAACCTATGTTTCCATCAGATGCTCGTCATCGTAATTTAACTTATTCAGTTAAAATTATTGCTGATATTACTCAATATCAAGATAAAATAGATATTATTACTGATAAAAAAGTAGAAACTATTACCGGTGTTGAAGAAGTAGGTGTTCCTATTGCAACTGTTCCTCTTATGATGAGATCTAAATATTGCTCACTGAATCAATACAAAGGTAATGATCTCAACGAGTGTGATTTTAATCCTGGTGGATATTTTATTGTTAATGGTTCGGAAAAAGTAGTTATCTGTCAAGAACGTATGGTTGAAAATAAACCACTTGTCTTTCTTAAAAAAGATTCTGGTATCCCTTCACATATTGTTCAAGTTAACTCTCGATCTTATAAACCAAATGGTATGATGCAAGTTCTTAATGTTAAAATTAAAGCCGATGGTACTATGACTATTCGTGTTCCTATTTTACAAGAAGTAAATGTATTTATATTATTTAGAGCTCTCGGTGTTCAATCAGATCATGATATTATTAATATGATTGTTACAGATGATAATGATAACGATATGATTGATATTCTTCGAATTTCTCTTGATACTTGCAAAAATGAAAATCATCAAAAAATTCAAACTAGTGAAGAAGCATATGATTATCTAATTAACAAATTAAAAGTAGTTCGTAAATATACTGAATCAAATCTTGATGTTAAAGTAATGCAAAAGAAAATGCATCTACTTCATCTATTAAAAACAAGTTTTATTCCTCACATTGAAGGAGGCTTTAAAGAAAAAGCTTATTATCTTGGTTACATGATTAATAAATTACTTAAAGTATTTTTAGGTCGTGCTGATGTAGATGATCGTGATTCTTATGTTAATAAGCGTGTTGATCTTCCTGGAGATCTTCTTATGGAATTATTTCGTCAACGATTTAAAATTATGATGAGTGATTGTAAGAAATTCTTTGATAACAGAAATGATAACGATGAAAAACCTCTTAATATCATCAATCAAATTAAACCAAATACTATTGAACAAGGTATTAAAGCATCTCTTTTAACTGGTGCATGGATTCGTAAGAAAGGTGTAGCTCAAATGCTTCAATGTTATTCTTATTTACAAATTCTTGGATTTTTACGTCGTGTAGATTCTCCAAGTGGCGATGCTTCAAGTTCTAAACTTGTCGGTCCACGTCAATTACATGCATCATCTATACCATTTCTTTGTGTTGTACAAACACCAGAACATGCTAAAGTAGGTGTTACAAAACATTTCTCACTTATTTCAAGTGCTACTATTATGTCACTTGATCAATATGCTATGTTGAAAAATCTGATTGTTAAGAAAATTCAACATCTTCAAGATCTTAACATTAAAGAAATTAGATCAATGTTTAAAGTATTTCTTAATGGAGAATGGCTTGGATGTATTAATGATCCAATCAAATTAATTGATAACTTAATTGATATGAAACGTAAAAATGTTATTGATCGTCAAAATACATCAGTAGTTCCTGATTTTATGAATGGCGAAATAAGAATCTATTGCGAAACTGGTCGTTTTGTTCGTCCAGTTATGCGAGTAGAAAATAACTCAATTCTTATAACTAAAGATATTATTGATAAGATTTCTCTTAACAAAGCAGAAAAACAAAGTAAAATAACAACATGGGAACAATTATTAGATAATTATCCAAATATTATTGAATACATTGATACTGAAATGCAACCTTTCTATCTTGTAGAAAGTAAACTTAAGAATGTTGAAGCTATGCGTCAAAAAATGGAAAAATCTTTAGAACTAGCTAGACATACTACTGATAAGATTTCAAGTAACAGATATAATGATTTATACTTTGATAATATTAATTATTGTGAATTTCATCCACAGCTTTTACTAGGTGAACTATCAGCATGTACTCCATTCTGTAATCGTAATCCTGGACCTCGTAATATTTTCCAATATTCACAAGGTCGTCAAGCTATGGGTATCTATCTATCAAATTATCGTGATCGTACAGATATTTCTTATATCTTATATCATCCACAAAAACCACTGATTACAACAAGAGCAACTAAATATGTTGGTTCGGATATTTTACCAGCTGGTGAAAATATTATGGTCGGTATTATTTGCTATACAGGCTATAATATGGAAGATTCACTTGTATTTAATTCTGCTTCAGTTGATCGTGGTCTTTTTAGATCTGCAACTTACAAAAAGTATGTATCAAAAGCACAAAAGAATCAATCAACTGCTCAAGATGATATTTTTATGAAACCAGATTCATCAAAAGTTGTTGGTATGCGTCATGGCTCATATGATAAATTAAATGACAAAGGATTTGTACCACCAGAAACTATTATTCAAAATGATGATATTATTATTGGTAAAGTAACACCAATTCAAAATATTGGTAATTCTAATAAAGAATTTAAAGATGCATCAGAAGTTTATAAAGCCGGTGCACCTGGCGTTATTGATCGAGTATATATTGATATTCAAGATCAAGACGGTTATCCAACTCGTAAGGTACTTGTTAGATCAACTCGTACTCCACGAGTCGGCGATAAGTTTGCATGTTATACTCCAGATCATGATGTACTTACAACAGAAGGATGGATATCTATTGATAAACTTACAACTGCTCACAAAGTAGCTTGTCTTATTGATGGAAAAAAACTTAAATATATTAATCCAACAGAAGTACAATCATATGATTGTGATGAAGAAATATATGTTGTTGATTCAAATCAAGTAAATCTTAAAGTTACTAAAAATCATCGTATGTATGTCGGTGGTCGCGATACTTATAAATATAAAATTGAGTTAGCTGAAGAAATTTATCAAAAACAACGTAGATATCTTAAAAATTGTGAATCAACTGAATATGATGATTTAGAAGAACAAAGTATATTCTACTTTGAAGCCGATAATAATTTTCCAGCTCGTGAATTTGATGCTAATGCATTTTTAACATTTTTTGGTATATGGATTGCTGAAGGATGGTGTGATAAAGTTCATTGTGTTGAATTTGCAGCACATAAACAAAGAGTAAAAGATGCATTAACACAAATATGTGAAACATTAGGATATACTATTTATAAACATCAAGATAAAAAAGGAGATATGGAATTAAATAAATGGGCTATTCGTGATAAACAATTAGTAGCGTTTATGAAAAAATATAGTGTTGGTGCTATTAATAAATATTTACCTGATTGGGTATGGGATCTTAATAAAAATCAATGTAGAGTTTTAATTGATGGTATGATGCTTGGTGATGGTCATACTATGGAAAATGGAACAAGACGATATGACACATCGTCTAAACGTTTAGCTGATGATTTTCAACGATTATGTCTTCATGCAGGATATTCAACTAATATAATTATTAAATGTAAAGCTGGTTATGAAGCTATAGGTAAAACTGGCCGTAATGAAGGCAAAGTATTCAGAGCTTCAGTAGATGCGTATAGAATGACTATTGTAGAAACACAAAATAATCCGCTTGTTAATAAAGATAAAAATAAAAACATTTGGGATAAATATGAACACTACAAAGGTAAAGTATATTGTTGTACTGTACCGACCGACGATGGTGTAATTTATGTTCGCCGTGAAGGTACACCCGTGTGGTGTGGTAACAGCAGATATGGACAAAAAGGAACATGTGGCATCAAATTAGCCGGTATTGATATGCCATATAATAAACATGGTATTCGTCCAGATATTATTTTAAATCCTAACGCTATTCCATCTCGTCAAACTATTGGTCAATTACTTGAATCATTAGTTGGTAAAGTAGCAGCACTAGATGGCTATGAAGGTGATGGTACTGCGTTTGAAGACTATGATTTAGACAAAGTTGAGAAACGACTTGAAGAACTTGGATATGATCCAAAAGGATATGAAGAATTATATAACGGTATGACAGGCGAAAAGTTAAAAATTAAAATATTTTTCGCTCCTACATTTTATCAACGACTTAAACATCAAGTAGAAGATAAAATCCATGGCCGTGCTCGCGGTCCACGAACATTACTTACTCGGCAACCTCCGGAAGGACGTAGTCGCGATGGTGGTCTGCGCTTAGGTGAGATGGAACGTGATGCACTAATTGCTCATGGTTTATCCAAATTTTTAAATGAAAAAATGATGTACAACTCTGATGCTTACATAACTTATGTATGCGATATGTGTGGTTTGTTTGCACAACGTGCACCACGTAAAGAAAACAAAACTGAACCATCACAATCTGATGTTTATTATTGCCCTAATTGCAATAACGTTAATAAGATATCTAAAATCATGATACCTTATGCTTTTAAACTACTATTACAAGAACTTATGGCTATGGCTGTAGCTCCTCGTATTAGAACTAAGAATAATTAACTCTTAACTTTTATTAAGTTAACTTAATTATATTTAATTATATTTTTTTATTTTATTTAAAAAATTAACTTAAAAATATCTAAGTTAATTTAATTATAATTATAAGTTAATTTAATTATATATGTCAAAATATATAAATAATCAATTAAGTTTATCATATGAACTTATAAAATATTTTCATGCATTATATATTAAGTACAATAATATAATAGAATTTAATTCTTTCGAGAGTTGTGGTAAAGGAGTTGATACTATTTATGATATTATACAAACAAAACCAGATAAATCATTATTAATATCTATAAAAATACATTTTATAAAAGAGTATGATAATCGAGAAATATTTAATATTATTGATATATTTGATTATGTATTATTATTACCTACTGCTATTATTACACCATTAGGTAAATGGACTTTTATTGATAATCCAAAATATAAAAATATAACTCAACAAAATGTAGATTATTTTAAAAATTTTTCTCAAGATATTTTTAATAAACTTAATTTACAATTAGTTTATCCATCTTATTATGATGATAATAATAATATTTGTAATGCTTTATTTGTTTATAATCAAGATAATAATAGTCAACTAAATAATAATAGTCAACTAAATAATATGTTAAATATTTTAAAAATATTTGATAATAATACTAATACTAATGCAAGTGAACAATTTAATATATTGCGAGATTATTATATTAATGATATGATCTATGGGCCAGAAATATCGTTACATATGTTTGATAAGTTTATATCATCACTTTATGTTAACAATATATTTGATGATAAGAAATTATACTTTATAAATTTTGTTAATAGTATTGATAAAGATGAATACTTTAAAAAATTAAAATTAATATTTTATAATAAAAGAAAATATGGTTATGATAAAAATGTTTATAGAGCAATATTTTATTATACTTATGTGAATTATTTTATTAATGATTAATAATAATCTATTATTTTGTCAGTTTATTTATAATTTTGTTAATTTAATTATATAGATTATATGAATCAAAAAACAATAATATTACTTGTTATATTTTTAATAATAATAATATTAATAGTAACTAGAAAATCACAAAATAAATTAAATTTTGATGGTGATATAAGTAATAATAATGATATATTGCCATATGATGTTGTAATAGTTGGTTGTGCACGAAATATAGATAAACATTTGAATAATACAAAAGAAAAATTATTAATGTTAAAATCTTTATTTAAATCAGCTAAAATAATTATTTATGAAAATGATTCAATAGATAATACATTAAATATATTAAAAGAATGGGAACAAGATAATTTAATTACTTTAATAACAGAAAAAAATGTACCGGGAAAAAGAACACAACGTATTGCTCATGGTAGAAATATATTATTAAAAGAAGCATTAAAAAATAAGTTTGATTTATTATTAGTAATTGATTTAGATGATGTTATAGCAAAATTAGATAGAAATAGTATTAGAAGTTCTTTTAATATGACCGAAGACTGGGCAGCAGTCGGTGCAAATCAATTAGAAAGATATTATGATTTATGGGCATTAAGAACTTACGATAATTGGATGAATTATGATTGTTGGGAATGTGTTAGAAAATATAAAAAGTATTTAAATCCTATTGCTACTTATAATTGTGTTGAATCAAAATATCGCAATATACCACAAACTAGTAAACCAATACAAGTTAAATCTTGTTTTGGTGGTTTAACTATATATAAAAGAAAATATTTAGATGGATGTACTTATGGTACAGGTTTAAATAAACAATTTAATGAACAAAATAATGAAGAATATAATGAAGTTTGTGAACATGTATTATTTAATCAATGTATTATAAATAATGGAGGAAAAATATATATTAATCCAAAAATGATAAATTCTTAATAAATTTTTTATAAAATTATGAGATTTTTTTATAAAATAAAAATATGTTATTGATATAATTATGAATACACTTTATGATAGAGAAAGCAATATATATTTTATGTCTTTATCAGAATTAAAAACATTATTATATTCTGGTAAGAAAGTTAGTGAAGAAAGTAAACAAATAATAAAAAATATAATTAATGATAAAATAAATAATAGTTTTAAAAAAATTATTAATAACTCTAACTCTAAAGTTAATTTAGTAAATAATCCAGTTAACTCTAACTCTAACTCTAACTCTAACTCTAACTCTAACTCTAAAGTTAATTTAGTAAATAATTTAGTAAAAGATCAAGATTCTGATGAATCTACAGATAGTTTATATAGTTCAAATAGTTCAGATAATTATGATAATCAAGATCATATTTTTGTACAAAATGCAAATAAATTATATAATAAATCAGATAGAAAAGGAGAAAATCAAAAAGTAACACAATCATCACAAAAATTATTTGATCGAATGATTAGTGAAGCACAAGTTATAAATAATTCATATACGAATAATATTAATCATGTAATATCAAGACCTTTCTCAAATACTAATAATCAAGATATTTTTAATACTAATAAATTGGGTGTGAGAAGAAATATAAACAAATAACTTAATTCTTATTATTAAAATACATCACATAATGTTGGGGAATAGTGATATTATTATATTTGTAATATTCTGCAATAGTATTTGCAAACATATTAACTTTAATTATATTATCTGAGTTTTTTAATTTTATAAATACATCATGTTGACATGGAAAACTGTCATAACATATACTATCTATGTTAGTAATAGTATATGATGAAAAATCTTGTAGATTAAGTGACATAATAATAATAATAATAGTTATAATAAAGATAATTTATTATTTGCTTTTTATGAATCAATTTTTTATTTATTATGCATAATATAATAAATAAAAAAGTAATGAGTAAAAACATAGATAATTTATTATTTATTTTTTATGAATCAATTTTTTATTTATTATGCAGCACCTTTTGCTACAATACGATACGCAACGTTTTTGCCAGATTGTTCTGAATAACGAATTATGCGAATAATATCTCCGCGTTTTAAATTAAAATAAGATACTACTGGATCTGTTGTAAGAATTTTCATTACTTCTTTTTTCTTTAAAATATATGTTTCTAATACTTCTTTTGATTCATCTTCTGATAATAGTTCATATTTAGGGGAATCAATATGGTCAACTAAATTAATTAAAAAGAATGTTTCATTAAATACTTCTGTATTTGGCATATCTGTTAAATTAGCTTTTGCTTTATCTGAAATACTGTCAAAAATAAATATCTTATGATAATTTTGATATTGAGTTAAGAAATCTTTAATTGCTGGAATCTTTGTAATACCTTGAATCTTTTGATGAATAATTTTAACATAAACAGTTGTTCCATCAAATTTCTTTATATAATCTTTATCAGTACCATCAGCCTTAATTTCTTTAGATAGAGATATTTTATATACGTCATCATCTGATTGTTTTTTAATACTATCAACTGCTTTATTAAAACTTGTTTCATTGAGTAATTTACGTTCATGTATCATTTTGATAATATTAGTTAAAACATCCTTGCGAATAGTTTCACGGTCCTTTTTGACTGGGATTAATTCTGGGTTAAGTGACATTATATATAGTTTATTACTATAATAAATATAATATAATATTAAATAATTATAGTTTCACTTTTTTATATCTCTTTTGCATAACAAAAGAGATATAAAAAAGGGATGAACGACAATAGGAGTGAATCAGTTTTTTATTGATTTCTAAAAAAATCAATAAAAAGATAAAGCTCATTAATAAAAATTGATTCGTTTAAAATTTCTTAAGAAATTTTAAGCCTCATTAATTTTTTATTGATTTCTTTAGAAATCAATAAAAAATTGATCATTATTATAATTATCATTTAATGATATAATCATAATATTATAAATATTAATAATGCCTCCTAAATCTGCTAAATCAACTACCCCAAAAACAGATGCTAAACCCAAATCAGCATCTAAACCAAAAACACCCAAATCAGCATCTAAACCTAAAGCCACTAAAACTAAAATTAGTGAATTAGTTACTAAATCAACTGATAATCAAGAAGATCAAAAAGATCAAGAAGATTCTGATCAAGATAATCAAGAACAAGATAATACTATAGTTAAAAAAACTAAAGCTAAAACTACAACTACAGCAAAAGAAGATACTGAACCAGAAATTCTACCAGGTAAATTAACATTAAATCCATCTGGTAAAGTATTAGTTATAGTTGAATCACCTGGTAAAATTAAAAAAATTCAATCTATTCTTGGGGATAACTATATAGTTACTGCATCAGTTGGTCATATTATTGATCTTGGTTCAAAATTAATGTCTATTGATATTCAAAATAATTTTAAACCCAAATACGTATCTCTTCAAGGTAAAGGTGCTGTTATACGAGATCTTAAAAAGCTTGCTAAGAACTCATCAGATATTTTACTCGCAACCGATGAAGATCGAGAAGGTGAAATGATTGCTTGGAGTCTTGCTTATGTTTTAGGTATTGAAAAACCAAAGAGAATTACTTTTAATTCTATTACTGAACAAGAAATTATTAAAGCTATTAAAAGTCCAAAAGACATAGATTCAAATATGGTTGATGCACAAAAAAGTCGTCGTATGCTTGATCGTATTGTAGGATATGAAATATCGCCACTTCTATGGAAAAGTATTGGACAAAGTTTATCAGCTGGTCGTGTACAATCTGTAGTAGTTCGAATTATTTTAGATCGTGAAAAAGAAATTCAAGACTTTCTAAAAGATAATATTAAATCAGACTTTAAATTTAAAGCTAACTTTTTTAAAGATATTATTGCAACACTTTATCAAACTAAGAAACCAACTAAAACTCAAGAAATTGTAGAATTAGATGATAATCTAGAACAAGATCAGGAACAAGAAGATAAAATTCAAGACGATAATGTTTCAGGTACTTTGATTAAAGGTTACAAAACAACTATAACGACTCAAGAAAGTGCTAAAGATTTAATGCAAAAAATAATAGATTCAGAATTTAAGATTGTTGGTAAAGGAGAAAGAACACAAATGAGAACACCTGCTCCACCATTTACAACATCAACACTTCAACAAGAAGCTGCACGAAAACTAGGGTTTACTATTAAAAGAACTATGACTGCTGCACAACATCTTTATGAAGCTGGTCATATTACTTATATGCGCACAGATTCAACGAATCTATCAGCTGAAGCATTAAAATCCATTGGTAAATATATTAAAGATACATATGGTAATAATTATCATACTCAGAGACACTATGCTGCAAAAACTAATAATACACAAGAAGCTCATGAATCTGTTCGACCAACTCACATCGAAGTCACAGGATTAAATGAATCTGGTAAAATTAGTTCTGATGAAATGAGATTATATCTATTAATTTGGAAACGTGCAATTGCATCGCAAATGTCACCTGCTAAATTATCAGTTGCTACAACACATATATCAATATCAAAAACTAAAGACTATTATTTTCAAACTGAAATTAGTACTATATTATTTGAAGGTTTCTTAAAAGTATATAATATTCAAAATATAGAAATTAATGATGATAATAATAATGATAATAATATTTCAACTAAAATACCAGAACTTGGTGAAAAACTTAAACTAATAACTCTTGAAGCTAATCAAGATTATCAAAAACCTCCACCTCGCTACAACGAAGCATCATTAGTTAATAAATTAGATCCTAAGAATTTAAATATTGGTCGTCCATCAACTTATGCAGCTATTATTACTAAAATTCAAGAAAGAGGTTACGTTGAAAAACGTGATAATGATGGTATTAAAAAATCATCTATAGAGTTAAAATGGACAAGCACAAGTAAAAATATAAATGAAACTACTAAAGATATTTATATAGCAAAAGATGCGAATAAACTAACACCTACAGCTATAGGAAAAGTAGTAACTGAATTTTTAGTAACTTATTTTCCTGATCTAATGGATTATAAATTTACTTCAACCATGGAAACTAAATTAGATTTAGTAGCTAATGGTGATCTAAAATTACTTAAACTACTTAGTGATTTCTATCATACAGATTTTCATCCAATTATAGATAAACTTCTTAAAGAAAAGATTAAATACGTTGATAAAGATCAAAAAGAAATTGGTAAAGATGAATTTGGTAATAGTGTTATTGTAACTATTAAGAGATATGGACCTGTTGTAATGATAGAACAAAATAAAGATGGTAAAATAAAAACTCTTAATATAGCTCCTCTAAAAGCTCCTCTTACTGCTGATAATATTACTCTAGATGAAGCACTTAAAATATTATCATATCCAAAATCATTAGGTAAATATGAAAATAAAGAAGTAAAATTATTCAAAGGTAAATTTGGATTATATGCTAAATATGGAGATACATCTATTAACTTATCTAATGTAGAAAATGAAGAAGATATTACTCTTGAATTAGTTACTGAACGTATTACCCAAAAGAAAAGTAAGAATTTATGGGAAGGTAAAGAAGGTAAAACAAACTATGTTGTATTAGAAGGACCATATGGTAAATACATTAGTATTAAAGATGGTGCTAAGAAATTAGCTAAACCAATGAATGTTAAATTACCAGAAGATACAGATATTAAAGATTTAACTTTAGATAAAGTTAAAGAAATAGTAGAAAAAGGTAAGGTTAATAAATTTAAATCTAAACGATTTTTTAAGAAATAATTAACTAAATTAACTAAATTATTAGTTATTCTTTTGAAACATAACTTTATTTATTTTATTTAAAAGTTCAGCATCAAAAATTTTTACATCAAATTTACTTGAATCATATTTAGTAAAATCAACTCTAGAATTTTTAGCTTCTTCTGTTATTTTTTTAAAATCTATTTTATTATCTTGTTGATTATCTTGTTGATTATTTATAGTTTGTGATGTATTAAAAATATAAGTATTAAAAATATATCTAGCGTAATTCATAATTTATATATAACAAGTTATATTATTATTTTTATTTTTAAACTTATTTTTTTATAATATTATAATATAATTATGAAAACTAAACATATTGTAATAATTGTTATTATTATTATTATATTATTATTATTATCACAAAAATCAAAAGAAAACTTAGATACAACTAGTACACCAACTCTTTCAAATGAAGCTATCCAATCTATTGCAAATGTATATGCTAATACTACTGGTACAGTAAATGTTAATAATTTAAATGTAACCGGTACATCAAATCTTGTTCCAAAAGGTACTATAGTTTCATGGTATGGTGATATTACAAATATACCAAAAACTTGGGTATTGTGCGATGGTACACATAATACTCCTGATCTACGAGGTAGATTTATATTAGGTTATAATCCAGGTCAACAAACTGATCCATCTGGTGGTAGTATACGTAAACAAAGAAATATGAATGCAACTGGAGGTAATGAACAATTAATAGCAAATATTGGATTTTATTGGTGGGATGGTTCCTGGGGAAATGGTATAATGTATGATGCTGTTAAAGATGTTGGTTTTAATGCATTAACAGATAATACAAGTAAGGGCATGGTGATGTATCAACTTGGTAGATATCAAGATATACCTGATATAGATAAATATAATAGAAACAGAGTTGATCCGAGACCAGTATCAGTTACAGGTAAAAATACAACCGAATCATTACCACCATATTATGTATTAGCTTATATTATGAAAGTATAAATAATTTACTTTTTATTTTATTAATGATAAAGCCTCATTATTTTTGTAAAATTATCTAAAGAGAATCTAATAAAAATTGATTCATTTAAAATATCTTTAATATTTCAAGTTTCATATCTTTTTATTAGTGATGTCTAAAGACATCACTAATAAAAATTGATTAAATATATTATAGCTATTTAAAATTAATTTATATATTAGTAATTAATATATAATATACATGCCGAAAAAGACTAATTCTGTTGTTAAAAAATCTACTGTTAAATTCAGTGATACAAATATTATACATGAATCTAAAACAGCATCTAAAACATCAAAACCTATTAAAGGTGGACTTAAAGTTAAAGATGATCCCGATAAAGTAGATAAAGATGATTATGATTCTAATCCAGAAGAAGAAAAAGACGAAGAAGATGATGATGGTGAAGAAGAAGCTGAAGAAGAAAGTGAAGCTGAATCTAGTGAAAAAGAAGATTTTGACAGAGAAAAAGATGAGGATGGTGATGAAGGAGGTGAAGGAGATGATGATGAATGTGTCTATAAATTAACTAAAAAGAAAAATACTGTAGAAGTTGATATCGATGTTGCTGAAGATAACTTTGAAGATGAAGATCTTGATGTTGATGATATAAATAAATCTGAAAAGAAACTATTAGAAAGCAAATATGTTAAAGAAAATGAACGTAAAACAAAACCATTCTTATTTGATTTCGAACGTGTTCGTATCTTAGGCGAACGTGCTCGTCAATTATCTCTTGGTGCAAAACCAATGCTTAAAAATCTCGATAATATGAATCCTAAATATGTTGCAAAACTTGAACTAGAAAAAAAAGTAATTCCGTTAATTATACTTCGTGAATTACCTAATGGATTAATAGAAAAATGGAAAGTTAGTGAATTAAATTATTAAATTTTAATTAATTTGTCCCCAACTATTTTTGGATTATTTATTTGTAATATTTTTTTATCTTCTGTAACATAATCATAACTACAATTATGTTGATTAAATAATCTGTGTTTCATGCAGAATAATTTATCACATTTACATGTTAAACTATTCATAATAGTTACTTTTGTATTACATTGCGCACAGCATAGTTTAGTTTTTTTATTAACTGGTTCAGTTTGATCGACAATAGTAGAGTTCATGATTTTATTTATAATAGATTTATAATAATTTGAATTTACTGATAATATATTTTTCATCTTTTTTTATAAGATTATGATGTCTCCAATATTTTATGATACTTGTATACTTTTAGGATCTTTTTTTCTCCAACTTTTTGTCTCCAATAATTTGAGATACTTGTATACTTTTAAGATCTTTTTTTCTCCAAGATTTTATTGTCTCCAATATTTTAAGATACTTATATACTTTTAGGATCTTTTTTTCTCCAACTTTTCTCCAAGTTATAATTTGTCTCCAACTTTTTAAGATACTTATATTCTTTTAAGATTTTTTATATATAAGATTTTTTTATATCCGATATTTTGATATACTTGTACACTTTTAGGATCTTTTTTTCTCCAACTTTTCTCCAAGTTATAATTTGTCTCCAATATTGTGAGATACTTATATTCTTTTAGTATCTTTATAATTAATTTAATTCTAATAGATTGAGTTTACTCGATAATTTCTTAGTATAATATTAGAAATTTTCAACTCGGAAACACTATAAAAACTGCTTACTAATATAGTTCTATCGTCAGAAAACATGTATTATTTTTAATTTATCAGCCGATTTTTTTTAGTATTGATTTTTTGAGAATTTGAGAAAAAATTTTAACTCACCAAAAAAATCCTAAAATTTGAAGACCTTCAACACACACAGAAAATGCCTAAAATGCCTCTATTATTTTATTATACTTATATACTTTTTCATATTTTCTTGTATTTTTTATGTCTCTTGTAATTATAGTTACTCATATACATTTTAATATTTTATGTACCTTTCTGTCCTGTATTTTATACTGTATTATCTCCATTGTATTAATATACTTATATACTTTTTAATATTTATAGTTATTAATTATTGTTATATTTTAGTAGTATTTTAAATTTTTACGTTGCGGTATTAATTAATCATAACATTCTATCACAAAACAATAGGTTTTGTGATAGAATTTATAATTATTAATAGCCTAAAAAATAATCATATTTTTTACGGTCGGGGGTATTTTCATCTTATTATTAGTAATAAATTATATTTCTAGTAATAGTTATTATTATTTATAGTCTACATAGGTATTTTCATCTTATTATTATAGTTATTATTATTATAGTTATTAATTATATTTCTAGTAATAGTTATTATTTTAGTAGTATTTTAAATTTTTACGTTGCGGTTGGGGGTATTTTCATCTTATTATTATTAGTAATAAACTTATATTTCTAGTAATAGTTATTATTATTTATAACATATTAACTTTATTTAAATATTTATATACTAAATATATAATATATGAATAATTATTATAAACATTGTACTCTATGTAAAGTAAATATACAACATGAAAAAAATTATATTAGACATTGTAAAACAAAACTACACTTACAAAATGAAGAAGATAATATTATGTGTTTTTTATGTAATAAACGTTATAAAACATTAAATGCATATAAATCACATAAACATAAATATCATCAAAATACAAAAAAAATTAAATATCATAATTCAGATAACAATAGTGATAATAGTGATGGTGATAATAATAGTGATAATAATAATAATAATAATAATAATAATGATATTAATAATAATGATATTAATAATAAAATAGATAATAAATTAGATAATATTAAGAATGATATTACAGATGTTAAGAATAATATCAACGATGTTAAGAACAATATCAATGTAGTCAAAGAAGAAATAAATAAATCTAATGAAAAAGTAGTAACTGTAGTTAATAAAGCAATAAATAAAGCATCATCTCTTATTAAATATCTCATGGAACATCATAAATCAGTACCACCACTTAAAAAAATAACAAAAAATCAATGTATTCCTATTCTAAGATTAGACTATAAATGTCCAGAAATAGAGAATGATTATTCTTTACAAGAAATATTTATTAAAGATCATCATAGAAATCTATTTATTCCTAATATTGCTAAATCTATCTTAAAAATGATACATTATAATAATAAAAATAAACAACAAATATATAACACTGATTGTAGTAGATATAACTATGTTATAAAATTAACTCCAGATATATGGAATGAAGATAAAGCTGGAATTAAATTTACTGATTGTATTATTAAACCTTTATTGAGATATATTAGAGAATTAATAGAAGATTACATAGATAATTATTTAGAGAAGATAAATATGTATAAAAATACTGCTTATCAAAATGAACAATTATTAGATGAAAAAGAAAAAGCTTATACTTTTGATATTGCTCTAACTAACGATTATTTAATTAAACCTCTATTGAAAGAATTAACACCACATCTTAGATTTTTAGAGTTTGAATTAAAAGAATTAGAAAAGTTTGAAGAATTAGAAAAAATACATGAAGATTTACAAGAAATAATTAATAATAATAGTGATAATAATAGTGATAATATAAGTTTAGATTTAGATTCAGATACTGATGATTATAATGATGTTATTAAAAAAATTAAAACAAGATTAATATAAAATTATTAGTAAGTTAATTAATTTATTAATAATTTTTTATCCAATAATTTTAATAAAATGTATATTAAAATTATATAAGATGTCTGTCCAAAAATTAGTCCTAGTAGATAAATCTATAAAAGATGTAAAAAAACTTACAGATGCATTACAAGCTGATTGCTTATTATTTGCATACGACTTTCTTTCAAAAAGCGAAGATTTAACCAAATTATTAGCTGACAACAACGTTACTCATGTAGATAGAATTGCTGTTGTATGCCATAATCTTGGTAAATCTCCAACTAAATATGAATTTATGAATGATGCTTCATTATTTAGAGATAGTGATATTGATCCATCAGGAACAAAAAAAACAGTAAACTATGAATTAATGGTTAATTTAATTAATACATTAACACCAACACATGTTGATTTCTTAGGTTGTGAATTATTAAAAATTAAACCATTCAAGCTTTATTTTGAATCTCTTATTAAAAACTGCAATAACCAAGATTTAAAAGTAGGTGCTTCAGACAATAAAACAGGTAATACTAAATATGGTGGTGATTGGGTATTAGAATCAACTGGTGAAGATATTAAAAATATTTACTTTACAGGTGATATTAAATTCTGGGAAATATTATTATTTAAGATGTATAGCTACAATAATATAACAAACTATGAATCCTTTCAAAAAGATTTTAATGGTAATTACATCAATGAAAATGGTGAAATAGTTGAAAAGAGAATTCCAGTAGGTAAATTTACAACAACATCATGGGGTGAAGAATATCATTCAGCTATTTTTCTTTACAACTGGGATACTGATGATTATGATTATGTACCAAATTTAGAAAATGTTAGCAAAATATACAGCACTGAATATGCATATGCAGCCCTCATGAATGACGGTAGTGTATTTGTTTGGGGTGACGAAGAATACGGTGGTTCAAGTTTATACAGTGATGATCGTTACAGAGGTTACTTATATGATGGTGATGGTAATAATCATGATGGTAGTAATAATAAAGTAACTGGTATTGTTGCAATTTATTCAAACGAAGCTGCATTTGCTGCAGTAAATGAAGCCGGTGAAGTTTTTGTTTGGGGTAAACCATACCGTGGTGGCGCTAGTGCTATTGGTAATACAAATACAAGAGGTTGGTTATATGATGGTGATGGTTACAATGCATCATACAATAACAAAGTATCAGGTGTTACTAAAGTTTATTCTACAACAGAAGCATTTGCTGCATTATTAAGTGATGGTCGTGTATTTGTCTGGGGTAGAGTATCTAAAGGTGGTTCAAGTACATATGAAGGTGGAGCGTATGATTATAATAGAGGTTATGTATATGATGGTGATGGTGCCAAAGATGGATCAAATAATCAAATAACAAATGTAGTAAGAATTGTATCAACTAATTATGCATTTGCTGCACTTAATGCAAGTGGTAATATCTTTGTATGGGGTAATCCAAGTTATGGTGGTTCATTAGTATATGATGATGATACTTACAGAGGTTATTTATATGATCCAAGAACATCAGTTAGATTATCTGGAATGACTAAATTATTTTCAACCGATGAAGCATTTTGTGCTATAAATGGTTCAGATGGTAGTGTATTTGTTTGGGGTTATCCATGGGAAGGTGGTTCAAGTGTATACGATAATTCAAATTATTATGGTTACTTATATGATGGTAACGGTCAATGGGATGATGGTAATAATAAAGTAACTGGTATTAGCAAAATATATTCAACATATTCTGCATTTGCAGCTATTAAAGAATCAGATGGTAGTGTATTTGTTTGGGGTGATTATAGCTATGGTGGTTCAAGTGTATATGATGATGAAACATACAGAGGTTATTTATATGATGGTAATGGTGAAAATGATACATCAGGTAATAATAAAGTAACTGGTATTACAACTATTTCAAGCACATCTTATGCATTTGCTGCACTCAATGCTTCTGGATCTATATTTGTTTGGGGTTATTTATGGAGTGGTGGTGCAAGTGTATACGGTGATAGTAATCAAAGAGGTTGGTTATATGATGGTAACGGTTATAATAACTCCGGCAATGATAAAATATCAGGCTTTACATCAATAATTGGTAACGATGAAGCATTTGCTGCTATTAAAGATTTAGATGGTAGTGTATTTGTTTGGGGTGATTATAGCTATGGTGGTTCAAGTGTATATGACAATGAAACATACAGAGGTTATTTATATAATGGCGATGGTCAATATGATACATCAGGTAACGTTAAAATTACAGGTGTAAGAAAAATATATACAGCTCAATATGCATTTAATGCAGTATTATATGATGGTAGTGTATGGGCATGGGGTCAACCAGAAGAAGGAGGTCGTTTAGCAAGATATGATAATTATAATTATGTTTCAGATATAGTACCATTATCTGGTATAAATAGATTTAAATACATTTTATCAACATTCAATTACGGTGGCATGTGTGAAATGGCTCAAGCATCAAATAACAATCATGTAAATATAGTTAAAAATAATGAAACTAATCCATTAGGTCGTATTCCAGTAGAATTATTAAAGAAAGCTGTACGTGCTAATTACATTGTTATGTACGACAATTAAATAAAAATAATTTAATAAAAAAAATAATTTAATAAAAAAAATCATTAAATTAATTAATTTTAATAATTAATTAATTATAGTTAACTGAGTTATTTATAGTTAACTGAGTTATTTATAGTTAACTGAGTTATTTATAGTTAACTGAGTTATTTATAGTTAACTGAGTTATTTAGGCAATATTCCATACGAATCCGCATTCACAACAAACATAAAAAGTTTCATAACTTGATTGATTTGGTCGGAACCATTTTGCATCTTTAAGAGTATGATCTTTATGTGTTTTACAATCTTTATTTTTACAAACATAATCGCGAGTATGTGGTAAAGTATTATCATATCGCATAAATTTATATTTAGAATAATCATTTTGTTCACTTGAATCGCTAGAATTTTTACTCATTTTATTTAATACCATAGTTCGATGAACTAGTTTTTCAAAATATGAACAGTTCTTACAAATCATAAAAGCACTAAGACCTTCGTCTTCAATAGATTTTACTATTTTAACTAATTCTTTCTTTTCTTTATCTTTTAATGCTAAATATTCTTTATGTTTAATTAGTTGTTCATAATCTATCTTTTCACTAGTAAGATCAATACCATTTTTAAACATATTAATTACTTTAATTATATTATCATTATCTTCTTTATTTTTATCTGTTTCTGTTTGTTTTTCTGTTGTAGTATTACTTAAAGTTGTTGGATCTGTACCAAATGATGCTTTGGGAGCCGTACGGCTAATATCCATAATATTATCGCATTTAGGACAAAATTTCATTTGTATTATATATTAGTTATATAACTTAAATTATAGTTAACTTAATTATAGTTAACTTTTTCATTTTTTATTTTTAAAAGTATATATAATTCATTAATATTATAATATTATCCGAACCTCTTTACTTTTATATTAAAGTAAATGTCACTTATAATTTAGTATCTTTATATACTTTTTGATTGAAAAAATTGAAAATTAATAAATTTAATTATATAAAAATTATCTTATTTTAAAGTAATAAATATATATTGAAATATGGCATCTCATAAACGTAACGGTAGTAAATGCAAATGTGACGGTAGCAATAAAAAATGTAATTGTATGAATATTGACTGTAAAAAATGTGAATCGTGTAATTTAATAACTATTAGTGAGTTTGATAACTTTTTATCAAAACGATGGAAAAAGACTGGTGATGGAAAAGAGCTTACTCATACATCTATGGGTAACGTTAAAGGAGCATGGGCTATAGGAAAAGAAGATTATTCTGAATTTTTAAAATTATATAAACGTTGGAGTCGTAAAAATGTAGAAGCATACGTAGAACGATCTCCATATATTGCTCCTTATTACTTTGATATTGATTTTCATACAACTAAATCTAACAGATATTATGATGAAGAATTTATCAAAGAAACAATTAGTCGTATTAATAGCATAGTTATTAAAAACTTTGATGTCGAAGAGAACTCAACAGTATTAAACTCTTATGTTTTTGAAAAATTTGAACCAACAGAAGGCAAAGAAAATGATTATAAAGATGGATTTCATATTATGTATCCTGAATTAGTTCTAGACGTTCCTTCTAGATATTTCGTATATGATAAATTTATGGAAATTCTAGGAAAAGACAATTATGTTAGTGATCAAATTCCTCACACAAATGATCTTTCAGAAATATTTGATAAATCAGTTATAGAAGCTAATGGTGTATTAATGTATGGTTGTGCAAAAGCAGGACGCGATCCTTATCGTTTAACACGTGCTTACAATCATTCATTAAAACGTATTCTTCCTGATGATGATAGTGACAGCGATAGTAATTCTGATAGTGATGATGAAGATAGTGATGATAAACGTAATGGTGAATTAATGGATTGGGATGATTTAATAGATTTAACATCTATGCGTCTTCATGAAGATGAACCATCACATTTAATATTACCTGTTACAGATAAAGTTAAACAAAAGATCCAAGATATTTATGAAAATAAATATGCTAAAAAAACTAAACAAAAAGAAGAAACAAAAGAACGTGAACGTGATAATACTAAACCAAATACACAAAAAAAGAAAAATCCTGATAATATTACAGATCGTGATATTCGTTTAGCTAAAGAATTATCAAAAATTCTTAGTCGTAAACGTGCTACAGTATATGAAACATGGCGTAACGTAGGTTGGGCTTTACATAATATAGATGATAGTTTATATGATAGCTTTATTGATTTCTCAAAGAAGGCGGGTCGCGAAGTATTTGATGAAAAAGGGTGTCGTAAATTATGGGAAGAAGCTAAATATGATGGTTATTCATTAGGTTCACTTAGAATGTGGGCATTAGAAGATGATTCTGATGAATATGATCGTGTTGTAGCAGATATTAATGATGATATTTTAAGTAAAATTCATTCTGGTGCACATGATGATGTTGCTAATTATATTTATGCATTATATAAAGGCATGTATGTTTGTACTGATATTGAAAAACAAGAATGGTATGAATTTAAATGTCATCGCTGGCATCGTATTCAACGTGGTTCATCGTTGTTTGAACGTATTTCAGATGACATACCAAACAAGATTATGTGTGCTGTAAGTGACGAACGTCGTGTTAAGAAAACAATGGAAGAAATGAAAAAGAAAACAAGTGTAGACAATGAAGTTAAAACAAAATATGTTCGTGATGGCAAAGGTTTAATTGATAAATTAAAAGATGTTGCTTATAAGAAGAATATTATGGAAGCATGTAAACATAAGTTCTTTGATCCAAAATTCAAAGAAAAACTTAACTCAAATGTACACTTATTATGTTTCAATAATGGTGTATATAGTTTAAAACCAGAAGATGTTGGTTTTCGTGATGGTGTACCAGAAGATTATGTATCTTTTTCGACAGGATATGATTACATAGAAAAACCAGATAATCAATATATTAAATACATTAAAGACTTCTTTAATTCGTGTTTACCTAATGATAATGTTCGTCGTTATGTATTACGATTTATTGCCAGTTGCTTAGATGGTACATCGAAAGATCAAAAGTTTCCATTTTGGATTGGTACTGGTGGTAATGGTAAATCAGTTACTATTAATATGATTCAATATGCATTTGGAGATTATTATTCAAATATGAGTACAGCATATTTAACAAAACCACGCGAAGGGTCTAGTTCGGCGTCACCGGATCTTGCTGACAAAGTTGGTAAACGTGTAATTACTTTTCAAGAAACTGCAAAGAATCAAAAGATTCAAGTAGATAAATTAAAAGAATTATGTGGTAATGATACAATTAGTGCTCGTGCATTATATC
>JACCDO010837054.1_pt1 | contig 135583 bp, 118 predicted proteins | sample 7446101 | NCBI WGS metagenome assembly JACCDO01 (sample SAMN15323440, study PRJNA562643) | freshwater metagenome | isolation source: river surface water | place: USA:Blue River Watershed | collected 2017-08-16
GAAAACCAGGAGTATATTTAATAATCTTTGATTTAATAACATTATCAGTATAAACATCCATAATTTGGGTAGTTTGTTTGGTGCTACCAATATAAGTATCCGGTCGAGCAAGAATATGCTCTATCGGGGTCATTTTATCATAATCACTTGCTTTACTCATTATTAATTGTCTAATCGCTATTTTATCTTTAAATAAATTTATCAACTTTTTTAAAGGTAATTATTAACCTAAGGTTATGATTGGTTTAGTCCAAGAATTTAATTTAGTTTTAATTAATGTTAATGATTTTTGAAACATAATATTATATGACTCATATAAGTTACTATTCCATAATGTACTATCCACATTTAAACAATCAAAATAAAACGGATAAGTAGTTATGATTTTAAGATTCTGATTTTGTATATATTTATCAATTGTGTTTGTTTTATTATTTTTATTATTTAAATCCCATTTAATAATAGTATCATAACTGCTTTTATTATAAATATTAAATACCGTACTATGCATTTTATTTATTTCAATAAATGTCATATCTTTATATTTATAAACATTATTAAAAATAGTATCAGATGGTAAATCTGCTATACATCCCACAAATATATCCCAACTATTTATTTTATTTAATACTTCATTAATATTATTATATATTAAATCAAAATTATTAGTAAATCTACAATCATCTTCACAAATTGTAATTTTATTAATATTTAATCTTTTAGCATTGTAAATTATATTAACATATGATAATGCACATCCTATCCATCCTGGTTCATATTTAATTGCAGGAAATATTTCTACTTCTGGTTTATATTTTTGTTTATTAAATATTTTAATTCTATTAGGAGTTTCAACCAAATGTAAACAATAAATTTTATTTGGAATTAAATAATAGTTCATTTTATAATTAATATTTGTATTTTCAATACTTAATAATATTTTTTGAATATTAAATTCAGATTTATTTTGTAAAATATTATTATTTGAAATAATACTATTTAATTTATTATTATATTCATTAGTATTTTGTAAATATTTATCAATTGTATTATATAAATTTTGAATATTATATAATTTTTCATCAATAATATCAATAAAGACAACAGAATTTTTATATAATTCCATATTGTAAAAATCATCATTAGTTGATTCAGATATTACTAATTTATTATATTTTAATATTTCATTTATTCTACATGTTTCTAGTCCCGCATCATCATAATAATGTAAATTTAATATTATTTTTGATTCTTTAATTATATTATCTCTATCTATTCCAGTTGTTTTATCACTATAAAAAATATTATATTTTGTTTTTAATTTATCAATTATTGCACTTCTTCTAGAATTTATAGCACCATAAAAATATAAATCATATTTAATATCAGAATTAATATTATTAACACCGGTTATGAAAGGGCATGATAAATAAAAATATTTAGAATATGGATAATATTGAAACATTTTTTTATTTTTCACACAAAAATCCCAAATAAAATTTGCTTTTTTAATCATATCAAGATATTTATAATTTTTAAAAAATGTAGATGTTGATTGTTCTACTACATATAATATATATTTTTTTGGTAGGAATGGTTCATCAAAAGAATTATATATTATTATATAATAATCATTATTATTTTTATCTTTACTTGTTAAACTATAAATTATTTCTGAATTAATATTAAATTTTGTTAATATTTTTTGAAGATTTAATGCAATTGATTCTATTAATTTAGATGTTAATATTTTGAATTTAATATTATTAAAATGTTCAATTGTATTATTTGTTAATTGATTATATAATTCATCAGGATTATAATTATCTATATTTATATTAATTTGATTATTATTAATTTTTTTTCCTTCTTTAATGCCATTATAACACCAATGTTTAATTGCTTTTTCTCTAGTGTCAATACCTAAATTATATAATTCTGGATATCTATTAATATAAAATATCCAATCGAATATCATTATATATATATATAAAAATAATATATTAATATTAATAATGAATAAATTAAATGTATCTGAAAATTTTAATAAATTAGATAATATAGCTGATAGTGAAATAAAATATAATAAAATTCAAGAATATGAAAATAATTATTATTATAATTATTCATATGTAAATATTGATTCAAGAAAAAGAACTATTAATCCACAAAATGTAATTAAAATGGAACCAGGCTATCTTATTAATCCAATTACAACTAATATTAATAATACTATTAGAGTATCTACAAATAGTTCTTTTAATATAGGAGATAAAATAGTATTACAAAATATAGTAGGTAAAAAAATTATTCTAAATGATTCAATATATTTAATAAGTAATTATAATTATTATATAGTTAATATGACTAATCATAATATTAAACCAGAATATACAGATTTAGAAAATTATAGAATTGATGTTGAATTATATGAATCAACTTCGAATCTTCAATCAGAAACTGATAGATTAATAGGTAATATACCAATTAATTCAATAACTGGAATTAAAAGAGTATATGTTTATAATAATAATGAATTATTTTTACCTGATACTGTTAAAAATAGAATATTACTTGAATTAAATATATCTACTACAGATTTAATAAATAATTATTTTTTTGTGAGTTTACCATTTAATTACATTAATATAAATAATGTTAATACATCAACTGTATTTAATCCATTTCAACAAATTCAAAAAATTTTTACATTTGAGTTTAATAATATTGGAGGTATAAATACATATTATTTAAATGCAAATTATCCAATTAATGTTTATCAATATCAACCATTTCATGAAATTACTGCGATTGGTGATAATTATATAGAATTTATATCACCGGCATTAGGTTATTTTTCTGAGACAGGTGGTGGTAATAATGTATTAATAGGTAAAGTTATAAATACAATTGATGGTTATCCAGATGCAAATAATTATACAATAAGTTTAAAGAAAACTTTTACAGATGTAATTAGATTAGAATTAGTATCAAGTGAGTTTCCATATATAAATAATAATATAATCAATACAATGAATTCTAATAATAAATTATATTGGAAGATATTAGAGGATGGAGACTATATATATTCAATAAGTATATTAGAAGGTAATTATTTTATAGATAATTTGGTAAATAAAATATTAGAGAAAATGAACAGTTTAGAAAGAATAGGTTCAAATCCAAAAGAAATTGTATATAACGAATTTGATATTAATTATTCAATAGATAGCCAAGAGTTTAAATTTATTTGTTATAAAACTAATATATTATCATATTCACTTAATTTAGAACAAGATTTATCAATAGGGAGTGAAGTATTAAGATTAACAATAACACATCCAAATAATTATGTAAATATAGGAGATACTATAGTAATTTCTAATGCAACTGATATTGGTAGTATATCAAGTACATTAATAAATAAATCCCATATAGTGTATAGTGTTAATAAAGAAGCGTCGACTTATTCTGTTTTATTATCAACTACTCAATATACATCAAATATTAATATAAACGGTGATGGTGGAGCGAGAACAACATTAAAAACTCCATCTCTTGCAAGTTTTCTATTTAATTATAGTGATACAATGGGTGAATTATTAGGATTTAAAAATGTGAATCAATCTACATCAATAACTCCATTTAGTCATATTACATCTAATTTAAATAATTATATAATTTCATGTCCATATAATAGTGTAGGGAATAGGGATTTAACAAATAATTATTTTAATTTTATAGGACAAAATTATTATTTATTAATGATGTTAAATGATTACGAAAATATATATATGGATGATGGAAATTGTTTTAGTAAAATATTAATGAATGGTAATCCAGGAGATATGTTATATGATTCTTTTGTATGCACTCCCTTAATATTTGAAATACCAATAAAAACATTAAATGAATTAAAAATTAAATATGTATTTCCAAATGGAAATAAACCTGATTTTAGAAATTTAAATCATAGCTTTACATTGAAAATAACAGAGAGAGTTAGTAGACCAACACGTACTGGATTAAATAGTATGAAAACAAACTATTTAAACAGTTTAAAAGAATTAGCATTTAATTCATCATTAAATGAATAATTAATTTAATAATTTATTAATACATTGATTCTTCAATTAATTTATTAATACATTGATTCTTCAATTAATTTATGATTAAATGAATAATTAATTTAATAATTTATTAATACATTGTAATATTCTATATTGATTAATATGAAACATGAAAATATTTTCAATAACAACATTCCAATTATTTATTGTTTTCCAAACAATAGTATCAAAATACATTACAAAATTATTTTTTAATAAGTTTATAGTATATTCATCTATTTCTATAGGACTTGATGATTTTAATAAATCTAATAAATTGGTTAATACCATTGAAACTGTTTGTATTTCTTTATTTAATGTATCATCAATATCTTTATATATATTAACACTATTACTTACAAATATTTCAGGAATGATATCATATAAATGTTCTTTAATTGGATTAAAAATATATTCAACTTTATCTAAAATGAAATCAACAGGTGCCATTTCTATTTGTGTAATATATTCAAATAATACTTTTTTAATAATATTTTCTATAGCAGAACAAATAAAAGTTTTAGTTAAATGAAGTAATAAATCATATACAAATTTAACAATATCATTTTTATTAGAATATCTAGGTTTTTCAAAATAATCTCTAATTATATTATAATTTTTTTCATAAAATGGTAATATTTTTTGTAATTTTTTATTAAAAATATCATTAAAAGTATCATTATGTGTATCTGTCATATAATCTAATTGATAATTAACTAATTTAACAGGTAAACTTAATACATCATTTAATTTAATATCTAAATTAAAAAATTGTTCCCAACCATGTAAATAACTTAAAAAGTTTGAATCAACCGGAATAGAAGAATATCTATTAATTATATTAGTATCATCTAATTCTACATTTTTAAATTTACTATTACTAATATCTATATAGGTAATTGTAATATCATTAATACTATATTTTTTATATTCTTCATTTAATTTTATAATTTTATCATCAATTAATTTAGATGACCTTTTCATTATTTGTTTTTCTTTTTCCAATTCTTTTATTTTTTCAAATATTTTATCTTTTAATTTAGTAAATTTATTTTTTAATTCTAATTTAATTAAATCAGTATCACTTTTGAATAAAATAATTTTTTTATTATTAACAAAGGTAATAAAAGGACATGCATCATATTTATAGTTTATATTTACTGGGTCAGTATTAAATATATTAGTATCAGGTATATTTTCTATTAAAAAATGTTCAGTTACATATTTAATAATTTTAAATGATGTTTCTAAATATTTAGGTATATTATTATAAAAACTTTCATTTGCTTGAATTATTTGAACAATATCATTATATTGATTATAAATAAAATTATTATAATTTTCTAAATGTAATTTATATGATTTTAATAAGTAATTAAATGGAGAATAATCTCTATCAATAGTTCTTAAATCAATATGTTCTTTAATTATATCAATACAATCATAGTAATAATTTTTAATGAGCATATTTAATGGACTAATTCTTTCATTATTATGAGCTAATATATCACAACCATGATTTAATAATTTATTAAAAATAGTAGGTTTAAATAAGACAATTAATTTATTATTAATTCTATTTGTTGAAAAATAATTATCTGGATATATGTAAAATTGTTGTTTAATATCTTTCGGTTTAGAAAATTCATAAAATAATTTATAAGTATCTTCTCGTAATAATATTTCATTTTTATATTCATTATATCTATCTTCTAATCCAAAGCCATATTTAAGATCATTATATTTAAATATTTGTTCTATATTAATATCAGTATTTTTAACATTTTCTAAGAAATGTTTTTCATATTTTTCTATTGAATATTTTATAACTCTATTTTTCAAATATAATTTAATTAATTCTTCAATTATTTTTGCTTTAATATATTTTAACTGAATTTTTCTTAGTTTAGTATTTAAATTAGTAGGTATTGCTAAAACATTATTATCAATTTTAATTCTAATAATATTCATAATCATATTTAATTGTTGGTTTTTGTTATTTAATAAGTCTGAATCAATTGGACTTTGTTGTTCTATCTTATTAATTTCGTTCACAAGTGTATCTTGTATTGTATTTAATTCATGTAATTCTAAATTAATTAAGTCATTGTCATCTATATAATTTTCTTCATCTCTATCTAATTTATCTATTATGGTTTTAATTATATTAATTTTATAGAACTCATAAAATAATTCACTAATAGAAGGAGGTAATTTGTTTTCTCTTGAAGTAATATAGTCGTCATATAATACATTTTTATATAAAAATAAATTATTTTTAATTACATTATCAAAAAATATATTTGTATACATTTCATTTTTAATTTCATCTATAATATTAGTATTTGTTGATATAACACTTGTATCAGTATCAGGATTTAATATTTCAATAGGAATATTATTATCAAAACCAATAAGTGGTTTACTTCCAAGCGAATAATATAATAATTTAGGGATTTTCATTTTTTTAGTATCATTATCACTTACATAATATAATATAAATATCAAACCATTAATATTATTAATAATATTTTCAAAGTGTTTTATAGAAAATTTAGAATAATTAAATGAATTTATAATTCCATCTATATCTACATTAATTATAGATTTAATATATTTATATTGTTCTGAATATATTTTAATACTATCATTTTTATATTTTTCTATTAATTTACAATTATTAATTAAATTTAATAATATTGGATATAAATTTATTATAGTTGTCATATATTTAGTAGATGAGTGTGATTGTTTGAAATCATTAAAAACTGTTTTTATTATACTAAAACATGTATTTAACATTTTTCCAATTTTAATAAAATAATCATTAAAAACATTTGCAATTGTATAAATATTTGTTGTTCTAATTATATTATCAGTATTAAAAAAATTTATATCATATTTAGTTATATTTGGATTAACATTAAATAGATTAACTTTTGTTTGAATTGTTTCATCGGTACCCTTATAATTAACCTCCATATCATCTATTGTATCTAATTGAGGAATAATTCCCATAAAATTTAATCCTAAATAATATGATTCAATGAATTTATATGAACAAAAATCATCATATCTAGAATTATCTAAATAAATATAATAATTAATTCTACTAGGTAATGCGAAATCATTTATTAATTTTATTGTTTCTGCATATAGATCATTATTTATAATATTATAAAAATCATTATCAATATAATCTAAACTATAATTATCTATTTGAATATGTTTAGTTACAATTCCTGCATTATCAGTAAAATCTTTTAATATATATGTTTGAACTAATAAATTTGTTAATCTATTGAATAATTTATCAGAATTAGTATTATAAAAAGATTCTTCTGTACCATCTCTTATTATTGCGATTAAATCAGCAATATGCAATGATTGTGGAGGTTGTTCTAAATCATTATAATATTCTATAACCATATTAGCAAGTTTTTTGGGTGAACTTTGTATTTTAAATAATTTAATAACTTCTAATAAAATATCAATTAATTGTGTATCAACATTTAAATTATTAATAATATTAGTTAATTGTTCATCTAAATTATCTTCATTTGCATCTATATTAGTATTAACAATATTTTTATATATGTCGTTTATATTTTCATTAGAAAATAATGCATAAATATAACAAATTAATATAGAATATGCTTTATAATAATTAGACAATTTATTTTCAGTAGATATAATAAATCCATATTTAGTATCTGGAACATAAATACTGTTTAATAATAATGGTATAAAAGATTGTTGAATAGATATAATTAAATTGTCAGGTTTTTTAGTATTAATCATTCCTGCAACTAATAATATGCAGCATATATTCATATTTATGTTTAAATTATCATTATCTGATTTATTATCTTCTCTTTTCTTACATGATAAGAAAATGTTCATAAAATAATAAATATATTTAATTTTTTCATGATGTTCTAATATATTTAAATTTATTTCATTTCGATTTAATAAATCAAAAATAGGTGTAAAATTGTTTAATTTATTATTATTAATATTTGCTTTAATTCTATCTTTAGTATCATCTTGATTATTAATTATTGTGTTGTAAATAAATAGAATAATGTTATTATATAATTCATTAATATTTATATCAGTAGATTCATTATATAAATCATAATTATTATTGAATAAATTTGCTTTATCAAATGGTAATACTAATGTATATAATAATGATGAAATTATTTGTTCAAAGGTATCTTTTTCAAATACACTAAAATTAATATCATTAGTAATAGTCACAGTTCTTGCTCCACCAATAAATATATTATTATTTAAATCTATAATATTATCTGCAAAATCATAAACAGAATTAACTTTATAGTTTTCATTATATTCTTTATATTCTTGTAATAAATCAGAATTTACACAATTAATATCAAATATATTACCATGTTTTGTTATAATTATTTCTTTGTTATCTTCAATAAAAAATTTAAAAATAGCATAATTAATATAATTAATTGGTATATCATTATAATTAATTTGTTCATTTAATGCAAGAATTAATTTTTCAATATCTTCATTTATTTTATCAAATAAATATTTTTTATAATTTCTAAATTTAATAATACTAATATCTGATGGATCATTTTTTGGATATGATTTTGGTGTAGTTTTATGTAATTCAATATCAGAAATATTTGCAAAGTTTCCCCATTGTTTTTCAATATTTGTTTTAAATTTGTTAACACCTATATTTGTAATTTCTGTTAATTTTGCTACTTTATCATGTTTCGTCATATCCATATTATTAAATACTAATTTATTAATATATGATTTTAATGTTTCAATATCATTAGTATTATCTAATAAATCAATATTAAATTTTAATGTTTCATCTATTGATTTTATAAATTTAGAATCTTTTATGTCATTCCATATTATTTGTTTTAAATTTTTAATATTATCATATTTATATAAATCTTGAGTTTTTGGAGGTGAAGGAAATAATTTACCTATGTTTGTTTTCTCTTCTAATTTAATATTACCAACTAATAATTTATGAAGTGGTGAATTACCATAACTATCTTTATAATTAATATTAATATTAATACTAATAAAAAAATCTATAATTGTTTCATATTGTTTCATACATGCTAAATGGAATGGTGTTATATTCATATTATTTGGAGCATCTGGATTACAATTTTCATTAAATAAAAACTTAATCATTTGTAATCTTTGATTCTCAGTTTTTAATACATCATCGTCCATTAATACTTTATGATATAATGTATTTCCTATATTATCAACTATATTGTATGGAATTTGTTCAACCATCATCTTAATTTTTAAATCATTAATATTTAAATTGCTTACAATATTAAAAATATCAATGATTACTTTGTCATCTATTTTATGATTATATCTATATGGTTTTTCAAAATAAGATGATTTATCAGTCATATTATTATATATGACTGATAAATCTTTTTTTAAACTATAATCTTGATTATTTATTAATTTTTATATCCATAAACACATTTACGTAAATAATTTATACATTTATAATAAATATTATGTATACTATTTTAAACTTTTTTTGAAATAGTTGAAACAATGTTTCTGTCTTTATTAAAAAAAGATATTTTGCTTAATGGAGCAAAAGCATCTAAATATGAACCAGATGTATTTACATTTAATTTCATGTCACCTAATGTAATATTACCTGTTGGATCTTTTTCACATAAATTAAATTTTGTATTTTCTAAATCTTTTAATCCTGAGACTTGTAATCTTGCTCTAAAATCATAAGAAATTGCACTAGAACCTTTCATTTTTTTTAATAAATCATTATGACTACTCCAATCAGTTATATTACCTCTACCATCAGACATTATTGCTGGGCATGAAACATATACATTGTCTAAATTACTCATATTATATAATAAAAAGGAGATTTAAAGTTTCTAAAAAAATAATATATATTATATAATATTTTTATATATAAAATTAATATACAATATAATTAATCATGTAAACGCCAGAATTCATTTACCACATTACGTTTAATTCTTGCACTTTCAGACGGTGGCTGTATTAATGTAATTACATAATCACCTACATTCTCTGCATCAATTTCATCTATAGGTTCAGTTACTAATAATTTTCTATAATATTCTGCAGGTAGATTTCTTTTATAAATATAATAAGGAAATCTAAATGACGGTGGTTCAGGTGGTTGGGAATTTTTATATTTTTCTTCACCAAGATTTATTCTCGTTTGATAAGATGACACATTTGATATACTGCTAAGACCTACTATTTTTTGTTTAGTTGATAGCATACTTCTATCTTTATCAAAAAATGAAAATGATGAAGTGAACATATTTTTAAATGAACTTTCGTTTTTAACACGCATATCTATTGAACCTAACACTATATCACCTACTGGTTCTTTTTTACAAGTAGTATATCTAATTCCATTTTCTAAATCACGTAACCCAGATGCAAGTAATGTTGGTTTATAATTATATTCAATTGGACAATTAGTAGTTGCAAACTTTACATTAAACTCCATAATATATATTAATATATTATATATTATAAATTTAAGATATCTTTTACTAAATCTGCTTTTTTCTTTCTTTTACCTGATTCATTAGTTAAACTTATACCTTTTTCATTAGCCATATTTTGTAATTCATCTAATTTTAATTTTGATAATTCATCAATTGTATATTTATGTTGACTAATTGATTCTTGTTCAGCTGATAATTGTTTATTTAATTCATTTTCAGATTTTGTTTCAAGTTCAGGTTTAGACTCAGGCTTAGAATCAGCTTGATGTTCATGAGTATGTTCATGTTCAGCTGGTACTTGTAATTCAGGCTCTTTATTTTCAGATATTTGTTTTGTACTTGATTTATGTTCAGAATTATGTTCAGATAATATATGATTTTCATTTGAATTAACCATATTAATTAAACTTTCTACCATTAATGAATCATGTTCATTTGTATTTGAATCTAATTTATCATGACTATAAATTTTATCTAATTCATTGCTATATTCTTCAATAGTATTAGTATTGTTTTCCATATCTTCAATTGAATTAGTTACTTGTTTAATAACATGTTCAGTGTTACTCTCTTTCGTTTCTAAATTAGGTTGTTTTTTATTAGTCGAAACTTCATCTGTTTTTTCTAATTCAGACACTCTTTTATTTAAATGTTCTATTTCTCTATAAAGAAAATATACAACAATACTTAATCCAAGCATCATTATAAGTTTATAATCAAACATTCTGGGCATTAAATATATTAATATAATATATATTCTTGTTTATATCAAACTAATTATAATTATAACTTTTTTGTTATAATTTAAACCTAAAGTAAAAATAATAAGATAATGAATGGAGATATATTAGTTTTAGAAGATTCAAAACCTATAAATGAATCTAGTTTATTCATAAGCAGAATGAAAAAACAAAATTATACGCCATTTGGAACTGAATTTAAAAAAATATTATCTACTCAATTATTTAATTATGGTACAAATTTTGGAATAGATATACCAATTGTTGGTAATATTTTATATAGAGCATTTATGGAAATAGAATTACCTATATTAAATTTTACAGATTCATTAATAACTGATTCTAAATATATTCAATACAAAACTAATACATTAAATAATATAACAGTTGAAATAAATAAATGGACAACATATTATACAAATATGAAGGTTTTTTCTGAAATAATGATAGAGGTATATGTAGAAGTTAATAAAATATTAATTTTACAAAATATAACATTAAGTTTTTTACAGAGTAGAGTTCTTAATATACTTAATAAATATGGAGAATCAATTTATAAATATAGATTATTAATTGATAGTAATAATTTTAATATTAGTAGTGTAGATATAGCAGCCTATATTATAGGATTAACTCAATTAAATATAAGTACTATATCAACTAATATTACTAATATGTATAATAATAATATAAATTATCTTAATTATTATTTAGGTAATGTTACTTATTATACAAATAAATATAATAATATTAATGATGGTAAAATATTATGTAAATGGATTGATAATATAGGACATTTCTATTTTAATTTTTTTGAATTTGTTGTAAATGGTATAACTATTGATAATTATTCAAACGATTTTTTACATATTTATATGAATCATTATGTTAAATCTGAATATAAAGATAATTATAATAGATTAATTGGAAATACAGATGAAATATATAAAAATAAGGGTTCTACTAACTATATATATACTCCTTTAATTTTTAGTTTTAATAATTACGATGAGCCTTCACAGTCTTTACCATTAGTTGGATTACAAAATAGTTCTATTAAAATAAATAGTAGAGTAAATGATATAAAAAATATTATTTATTTACAAAATTGGAAAGAAATGTATCAAACTTTAAAAAAAGTATTTATTAGAAGAGACCAACATATAATTGATAATTTAAATGGTGTTCAAATATATGATTTACCATATACTAATATAGAAATATTATTACCAGAATATATTTATGTATATGATTGTTATACAGTAGATAAAAGAGTATTAGATGCTCAATATCCAGGAATAGATAGTAACACTATATTAATTAATTATGGAACAGTAACTAGCGACGGTAGTTATGAATTAACAGAAGATGATTATATATATTTTATGAATATTATTAAAACAGAAAAGAAAATAAATGAATCATCGAAAATAGCAATAGCAGGTTATCATTATTTTATAGATTATAATTATGTTTTAAATTTAATACCAAAACCAAAAGTATCATTATTAATGGAGTATGGATTTGTGGATAATTTTGAAAAGAAAACTATGGCTCAAAATAAATTAAATTATATAATTGAAACACATCATGAAATTATATTAGATATAAATAATACATCATTATTTGATTCATTGAATGATATCGATGGTTTAGTGAAAGATTTATATGTATTTGGTAAACAAAAATTAAATTTAGTAGGTGTATCTCCTTATGGAAAATCTGAATTATCAAACTATACAAATGATGTAATAAGTGAAATTCAGTTAAATATATCAAATGAATATAATTTATACGATTATTATACAGTAAACACACAGCCTTCGGCTAGTTATAGTAATATAGCAACATATTATTTAAATAATACTGTTCCTCAAGGTGTATGGTATAGAACATTTTCATTAAATCCATATATGATACAACCATCTGGATTTATAAATATGAATCATATAGTTGGTCAAAATATATCTATTATAGTAAACGATAATAATGAGATTTATTATAAATCAAAAAATAATCCAAATAACTTGGGAACAGAATTTAAAATATTATATACAAAATATAATATTATGAATATAAATGAAGGTAGCATAGAATTAATTTTTTATAATTAAACCTTTAAGATTATTTACAGCTTATATTCGTAATCTTCGATTTTTGCGAATAGAACAAAGGTTAATTATATTGAAAAAAAATTAATATCATCTATATCAATATCAGAATCTACATTAATATCAATATCAATATCTATTAATTCTGAAACAAAAAATAAATTAATAAGTTCATTTCGATAATGATTATAATGTTCAAAATAAGTTATATATTTTATTAAATTATCATTTAATTTGTTAAATACATATTCAGTATATTTAATCATATTATCAAATGTAAGATCAATAAATTGAAAATTTGATACAAGATAAATATTATGTTCTTTGAAAAAATTTAATTTAAATAATGAAACAGTTTTTTTTAATCTTTCCATTATTTGTTCAATATGATAATTTTTACCTGATATATTTGATTCCATTAAAGAATTCATATTATTCCCTTTTAGTTTCAAATGAAAATATGAAGATGTTTTACTTCCATCAAAAATTGATAATAATTGTTCATGTAATTTTTTTAAATAAATAATTTGTTCTTCAATATTCTTTTTCCAAAAGAAAGAATTTTTATAACATGATTTAAATTTTTTAATTAAATTAATATTATTAATTTGTTTTGATAATATTGAATAAAAATCTATAATTATATTATATGTCAACGGATAATCTTCTATATTATTAATTTCTAAATATATATCAATTAAATTATATTCTAATGTTAAATTTATATGATGTTTAAAGAAGAATTTAATAAATAATAATTTATTCATATCATTTATATTATTATTTTTAAATACAACTAATAATAACACCAATGGCGTTGTTGAATTCATTATAATATTTTCCAGTTTTAATAGATTCATTATATTAAGAATGAATATTTCTCTTTACATATAATAATGAATAACATTGATTTAATCTATTTACGTAATCAATATTTATTAAGTAAATGTTCTATTTATAATCAAAAGAATAATTTAATTAAAAGAATAATTATAAGTGGAACTCATAATAATCGTTTAGAATGTTTTTTTTCAAAAACATTTAAAAAATCAAAACATTTCAGTAATTGTGCAATAGTTAGATGTTGTAATAAAAATAATAAAATAAGTTTTACACTTATTTATTCAGGGGATCATAATGATTCATCTTATTGGTTACTAGAAGAATTTAATAATATTGCTAATAAAGATTATGATTTAAATTATAATTTACCTGAAGATACAGAAATTTTTTTAGTAAGACACGGTAAAGGTGTTCATAATAGAGATGCATTATTAGATAAAATATATTATGGAAATATTAGAGATCCTTCATTAGATAATATAGGAGTTAACCAGGCAATAGCCGCCGGAAATTTTTTAAATAGTTATATAAGTTCAAGTTATTCTAATCCTAAAATATTTTTTACAGCATCTCATTTAATAAGAACACAACAAACAGTAGGATTAATTATGAAACAGATGAACATAAATGAGAAGATATATATAGCACCATGTACACATGAATTAATTTACATGCCTAATATTGATTGTGATTGTTCATTAATTCAAAGTGTTCCTATTGGTTCTAATATACCAAATTGTGATATTAATAATATGTGTCCATTATTAACCAAATATTGTCATACAGATTGTTATAATACTAATTCAATACCATTAAATTGGGATTATTATAAATTATTTTATAACACAAATGAAAAATGTTGTAATAATAATATGTTAAATCAAATAATTAGAACAATATTACGGGTAGAGTATCCCAATTAATTTCTTTTTTACTTAATTCAGTTAATATAGGACTAAGTTGATTTTTATCATCTTTTTTATTATTATTATTTTCTAATTCTTCAATTTGTAAATTTAATCTAATAACTTCTTTAATAAGAAACTCTATATTTTCCATACTTTGTTTACTTATTATTTCTAATTCAGCCATTATAAGAATATAGTTTTTAATTTTTATAACTAAATAAATATGAATTCGGCATAAAATCATATTCAGACCAAAGGTCAGAACAATTTAAAAGTTTCATAAAAATTGATTTGGGGATATAAAAGTTTTACTTTTATATCCTTTCCTAATTAACCTACGGTTTGTTTATGGGTTATTATGAAAAATCAAAGATTTTTCATAATGCCATAAAAATTGATTAATATAAAGCATAAATATTATATTAATTATACAAAGTATTAAAATGGGAGTTCCTGGATTCTTTTTATGGTTATGGAAAAAATATAAATCAAAAAATTTTGTTTTTACCAAAGATAAAATACCTGATGTTGATAAAAAATATATTGAGAATATTGATTATTTTTTATTAGATATGAATTGTATGATTCATCCTATCTGTTTTGAAACATTAGCTAATTATAATGAAGATGATAAGAAAGACTTGAATCGATTAGAAAAACAGATGATGATGAATGTAATTGCTTATTTAGATAAAATGATTAATATTGTTCAACCTAAAAAAGGTATATATTTGGCAATTGATGGCGTAGCTCCTGTTGCTAAAATGAAACAACAAAGATTACGTCGTTATAAGAGTATTAATGATAAAAATTTATTTGATAATATTAAAAGAAAACATAATAAACCACTTCCATATTTTTGGAGTAATAGCGCCATTACACCTGGAACAGAATTTATGATAAAATTAACTAAAATTATAAACGATTGGAGTAAAGAACAAACATTAGAAATCATTTTTTCATCTAGCGATGAACCATCTGAAGGAGAACATAAATTACTTCAATTTATTAAAGATAATAATAAAAAGAATGTTTATTATAATTATATGGTTTATGGTTTAGATGCAGATTTAATATTTTTAATGTTAGCAACTCAATTAGATACTATCTATTTAATGCGTGAAGATAATCAAATGGAACATTCTAAAGGTCATGATAAAATGAATTTTGTATCGATTAGAACAATGAAAGAATGCATTATTAATAGTATGATTTATCAAGATTATAATCAAGATAATAATCAAGATAATAATTATTTAATAGATGATTTTATTTTTATTTGTTATTTGATGGGTAATGATTTCTTACCTCATATTCCTGCATTAGATATTTACAATAATGCTATTGATAAATTATTAGATATTTATAAAAAAACTATGATTAATAATCATAGGTTTAATTATATAATTGATAGAACAAATAAAGATTATATTAATAGTGAAATATTTTATGATTTTTTAATTAAATTAGCAGAAAGTGAAGAACAAGATATAATTAATAATTTTAATATGAAACATAAGAAACGTTATTGTCAATCGTCAGACCCTTATGATATAGAAGTATTTAAAATTGATAATATGCAATTTAAAATAGATGATCCAATAATGTTAGGTTGTGGGCCAATGAAAGAGTGGCGTGAACGTTTTTATTCTCATCATTATTTTGTTGAACCAGATGAAATAGATAATTTTACAACTAAAATGGTTAAGAATTATTATATGGGTTTAAAATGGGTAACTATTTATTATTTTGATAAATGTCCATCATGGGAATATTTTTATAATTTTGACCATGCTCCATTTTTAAATGATATGATTAACATATATAATAAACCTAATTTTGAATCAATTAAATTTACACCATCTAATCCATTATGTCCATATGAACAATTATTAATTGTTCTACCAAAAGATTCTGCATATTTATTACCAAAACCATTAAGAAAAATTATGACAAATTCTAATAGTAGTGCTGCTCATTTATATCCAAATGAATTTAAATTAGATATGATAGGAAAAAAGAAATATTGGATGTGTAATCCAATATTACCAAATTTAGAAATAAATCTTATAAAAAAAATGTATGAAAAATATAGTAAATTATTAATCTAAGATTATAATTAATCGTTTATTTATTTAAAAGTTATTTGTATAAAAAATATAATTAATAATAATATGACATCACATAATCAGAATGAAGAAGAAAAAATTAATCAGATTCCATATAGATTAAGTATAATAAAAAATATGGTAGAAGGTAAAGTTTTAGATAGTATGATTGATTTTAAAAATGATACTAGCGATGGGGTAACAACAAATGATGATATAAGAGAAATGTTACCAAAAAAATATATTGATTTTAATAAAGCTATAAAAGAATTAGGAGGAAAATTGCTTTATATAAAAAGTGGTTCAACAGGACATACATTTAAAGGTGTATATCCTCCGCCTAATGATGAAAATAAACCAAACTATGCAGTTAAAGTAGTTGCATATCCAAGAAAAGAAAATTATGGAGATATGTTTAGTATTAAAAGACCAGAAAATGCTGAACTATTAATGATAAGATTATTATCTAATTTTGTTAAAAATAAACAAACACCTCATTTAGTTCTACCAATAACAACATTTAATACAAGTATAAAACCATTTATTACATTGCCAAAAGATAATATAGTAAATAATAAAAAATTTGATGCATTTATAAAAAGGTATAAGAAAGGTGAATATTATGATAATGTATCTATATTAATATCAGAATGGGCAAATTCGGGAGATTTATTAGATTATATAAAAAAAAATTATAAAACAATGGATATTAAACATTGGAGAAGTATAATATTTCAAATATTATCAGTATTAGCTATTATTCAAAATAAATATCCTGGTTTTCGTCATAATGATATGAAAGCAAATAATATATTAGTACATAAGATACCGTGTGATAAAAATAATAATAAGTTTAAATATAAAATAAATGGACAAGTTTATATAGTTTCAAACATTGGAATCCAAATAAAATTATGGGATTTTGATTTTGCATGTATTCCTGGAATAGTAGATAATAGTAAAGTTGATGCAGAATGGACAGATAAAATAAATATTAAACCCGAACAAAACAGATATTATGATATTCATTATTTTTTCAATACATTAACAAAAAAAGGATTTTTTCCAGAGTTTTGGACGGATGATGCAATACCAGTTAAAGTAAGAGAATTTGTTAAGAGACTTATTCCTGATAAATATGAAAAAGAAGGTACTGAATTTGTATCAGAAAGGGGTCGTATATTAATTAATAAAGAATATATGATTCCAGATTATATATTAAAAAATGATCCGTTATTCAAATCAATGAGAGTATAATATTATGTTTATGCACGTTTAGTATTATTATAAAAATTATTTATCATTTGTTCAGTATCTGTAGTATTATCATCAGAATTATCTTCATATTTATCATCAGATTTATCTTCAGATAAATGAATAATATCTGGTATCATATCAAGAACTTCTGTATTTATAATATTATCTTCTTCGGCAAATGTAACCTTTTTAAATATATCTTGAGCTTTTTCTATAACCTTTTCTTGTGTATTTTCTATTTGTCCATTTATTATTGTCATAGTATAATTACCATGTAATCCAAATAATGTTTGATTACTAAAATAATTATCTTTTTCAAATGGAACAAATAAAATATTTATTGTATATGGGATTTCTTTAAAATTATTATTATCATATTTATAACATATTATATTAATATTATTTAATTCAAACCCTTTATCAGTTTTAATATAGAAAATTTTATTTGGTATTGTTACATTATCATTATTTTTAAATTGATATTTAATATAATTTAATAAATTAATATTATCTTTATCATTCAAGTAATTTATTTGTTTTGATTTAAAAACTTTAAAAAATTCTTGTACTTTATTTTTAACTTTATGAATATTATTATCAATACTTAAAATATATATGATAATAAAAACAATTGATAACAATATAATTGATGATATAACATAATTCATAATATAATTATAAAGATATTATGAATTATTAAACGATTTATTATGATAGATTTATTGAATGCAAATATAAATAGTTTTTCCTTGCAAATTTTAATGCATTTAAATCAATAGACTTTGTTATAATGTTCTTTAATTTTGGACTGGTTAAATCAAATTCTCTACCATCTTTCAATAATACAATCCATAAATATTGAACAGGGATAGTCATATTAACATTAGAACAATATATTAGTTCTATATTACCATCATTAGACGGACCATCATTAGATGAAGAATCGTATCTCCATTCAATACTCATTATAGTTTTTAATAAATTTATGTTTTTAAATAGATTAATTATTTGAAAAAAACATTTTATATCGAATAAAATCAGTATCTGTTTTAATTTTATTATTTATATATGGATTGTTAATAAAATTAAATAGTGCAATAGATAAATTATATTCTGTTTTATGTAATGTTTCTTCATAAGTTCTAATAAATTCATCCCATACATTACCATATTTATTATAAGCATTTACAAGAGGAGATTTTACCATTAATTCAATTTCATTTTTATATTTAATTATATTATGATTGTAATCATCTTTAATAGCTAATTCATATCTATGAATTGCTTCATAAAACTCTTCGAGAAATTCTTCATAATTATTAATATTAATTAAATCCATTAATATTAATATAATATATTTTAAATTTAATATATCAATTTTTCTAATAAATAACTTTCTTTGAAAGTTATTCTGCGAATATATTATCTACAACATCATCTGATGGGTCATTATCTTCATAAACATCATCTGCATCATATTCATCTATATCAAGAGCATTTTGTTCTTCATTCATATCATATTCTTTTTCCTTCATGATTGTTTCATCAATTTCTTTTACATTAACTAATTCTTGATAATATCCAATTACTCTTGATGATTCATCAATATATGGAGCATCTACACTTAATATAGAAGCAAAACGTCTAACAGCAGTATATTCAATTGGAATAAAATAAGTATTAAAAGATAATTGAATAATACGAATTAACATATAAGCTAATTGAATTCTAATAGCAGGTTGAGTATTATATTCAATTAATTTATTCATATTATAAATATAATAAAATAATAATAAACTATCTGAATTATTTAATTTACTAAGAATATTTGAATCTATCATTTCATTCGTAATATTTAAATCAACATCATCTGGTATATCTTTAATTGTTATATTATTTGTAACTGTATATAAATGTTTAAATATTGCTCCTTTTTCACTATCAATCGTTTTAAATTGTTTTAATGATTTTTTAAATTCTGTTACTAATTTTGTTTCTTCAATATTATATGGAGAATCCTTAGTAGGACTTGAATTATTTATTCTTTCAATTATACTATTAGTTCTTTGAATAATTTGTCTTAAATTATTAGTTCTATTCCTAATCATAAATTTAACAATATCACTTTTTTTAATAGTATTTTTAAGTTCTTTTTTAGTATATAAATTATTAATATTTATATATTCATTTTCAGTACCCATCATTAATAATATATCTTTGATACTATATATTACTTGTATATTCATACTACTTTTAAAACTTTCAAATGTTTTATTATCACGAGAATAACCTAAATAATTTTTAGTAATAGCGTCATAATATACATAAGCATTGTGAATTTTATCATGATAATATAATACATTTCTTTTAAAGTAAAAATGATTATTTTTATAATTAATTTTATTTTCAGAAGATAGAATATAAATATTATTTTTAATAGGATTTCCTAAATAATCATTTTTAACAATATATAATGTATCTTTTAAATATAAATTAACTTCTGACATATCTGAATTAGTATAACTAGATTTAATTTTTGGACCAATAATATTAATTAAACTATCAATAAAATCATCAATATAATTTTTAATCTTATTTCCAGTAAATTTATTATAGCGCTCATTTAATGTAACCATTATTTTTAAATCATGTTTACGTTTTTCTTCTTGTTTTTCAAAATATTTTCTAATTATATCTAAATTTTTAATTGCTTTAATGTCTTGTTTCTTTCTAAGATTCTTATCTAATTTAAATAATTCATCATTAGTATAATTATGAGTAGCTACATTAATTTTACATTTACTACATATATTTGTATTAATATCTATATCATGATTTTCACCTGATATACAATATGTATTTGCAAGTTTTCTTAAATATAATAATTTCAATTGATTAACACGACTTGTATTAGATTGTTCTTCATGTTTTTCTTTAATTAAATCATTATAATTTACACCACATAATGAACATTTTATACTACCTATATCTGACGATTTATTAAACACCCATTCGTGAAATTTACCATCTAAACAATTAGTAAATATATCAATATCAAAATCCATAGGTGTATGATGAATAATATCTAATTTATCCTGCTTAGATAAACACACTTTTGGGTCTAATGTTATCGGAATAAATTGTCTTTCACCAATACCAATAGATATAATCTGTTCTCTTTTCCCAATAAAAGTATATTTATTATCACCTTCTGAAATTTTAACTTTATTTTTAATAGTTTCTTGTAGATGTTTATAAGTATTATCATCCATATATACATTTTTAACTTTTTGCATAAATCTATTAACAATTAATTCATATTGAAAATTTTTGTCTTTGCTCATATTTGCTTCAACCATAGTATTAATTAAATCAACCATTGTATTAATAATTATTTTTTGAACATTTATAATTTGACTTTTATCACTCTTAGGCCATAACCATATATAATTATTTGTTAATATACATGCCATATAAAATAAAGTATATGCTAATAATGGAATACTACTTATTGATATTTTCTCTTTCTCGTTAATTCTTAAATATAATTTACTAAAAATATTTTCTTTAATTTGTGAAAATATGAAAAAATTACAAAATTTATCATCTTTAAATCCTAAAATCATACCAATATTTATATCACATATTAACATTAACAAAATATATGCTAAAATATTATTGTATTTTATCAATTTATAATAATCTGTATCCATTGAACTAGTTAAAAATATATCGTCTTTTAACTCAAACCAAAATAAATTTGTTAAATCTTTATTTATATTATAATTCTCTACTGCTTTCTCTATACGATCTTTTGGTTGTTTTTTTAAATAGTCTGTATGAATTAAAATTATATCAATTACATCTTTAATAATTAATTTTCTTCTTAGTTTAATTGTTGGTGTATTACCTATATAATAATTTAAATTCATCATATAACATATTTTTTCTATATTTTTCTCTATATTACGAATAGTTCTTGTATATTTTTCATATTTAGGTATGTTTTCTAATTTTTGATTAACTGCTAAATTAGTTGTTAAAAAAGTATCTAATTCAGGGACATATGTTCCCTCATAAACATATTTTTTTAAATCTAACATTTCAAAACAACTTTTACAAACATAATCGCCTTTCTCATCAACTTTAACATATTGTTTAACGAAATCAAATACAGCTTGATTTAATATTTCATCCATTTTTCTTGGTATTTTACTTAATTGAATCCATTTAATATAGTGATGACAAATTGGTTGATTTACAATACTTTTAATATCTATTTCAATTGCTTTATATCCTAAAATTATAACATCATCTTTCTTTTTAATTAATTTTGAAAAAGGTATTTTATATATATTTTTTTCTTCTGGTTCTTTTATAATTACTTTAATATCATTACCTTTGGTTAATTTAGAAAAATATTTAGCAAATATATTATATTTAAAATTTAGGGGAATATTGTAACCAACTGTTGTCGATATATATTTATTTTGATAATCATTTATTGCTTTTAATATTGAATAAATATCATTATATTTATTTTTTTTTAGTTCATCCAATAAATTATTATTTGATATTTCTAAATAATTATTAAATAATTCACTAAACATATTTTCAATAATTTTATAATTTTCAATACTACTTACATTTTTATATTCACTTAATTTAATTTTATCTAATTTTGTATCAAATAACCAATAATAAATGTCATTATTACTAGTCTTTGTTTGATTTTTATTATATTCTTTCATTACATTATACATTGCATCAAATCCATTCTTATTAATTGTTCTAATATCCTTTAATTGAGAAATATCAGATGTTGATAAATCAAATGTACTCATACTTGGATTATAAATAATACCAATAACATGAAGTGGAAGATCTTTATTACCTACTCTAAATTCTATATTTCTATTTTTTGGAGTTTTATTTTTATGATTAATATTTGAATATCTAACAGCATATGATTGTAATGATGAACGTAATTTAATACCATCTCTACTAAAATCTTTATAATTAAGATATGCATATTTTCTTAAATTTTCTAAATCTATTAAATAATCTAAATCAGTTGTATTTTCACTAAATCCTAGTTTGTTTATAATTTTTATTTCTTCAAGATCATTGTATAATACTGCATCTTTATATTCTAATGATTTAAAAAACAGATTCATTGCATCTAATTTTAATTTTTGATTCTTCTCATACATTTTTGAATACATATTCATAACTTTATTTATTTTATTAATTATATATTTAATTTTAGTAGCATCGCGTTCTTTTAATTCTCCTGTAATATCTTTGTCATATCTTTCCGTATTTTTATGATATCTTAAAAAATCTTCTGTTATTGGAATAAATATTTTATTACTAAATAAAAAATCAATCATTTTTGTATTTCCTATAATGTTTAATTCTTGGTCTCTTTTGTATTCATCTAAAAAATCATAATATTCATTTGCTAAATTACTCCTAAATATTTCAGAATTTTCTTTAACTATATTTTGTAAAAATGAAAAATCAATTAATTTCTCTTCTTTTGATAAAACTATATCAATATATTTATATTCAGCTTCTTCTATCTCAACTGCTTCTAATAATTTAAGAATATCATTCTTTTCTTCTAATAGATAAATTTGTTTAAAAATTAAAGTTTTTAAAATGTTATGAAATTTATCTTTTGACATAAAATATTCAACGAAATAATCTTCTCCTATACTATTTAATAATTTAATTGTTTGTTCATATTTAATAGGCTCATTACTAATAATTATTTTTATTCTTTCTATTGTTTTAAATTCAATTAATTTAATTATATCTTTTATAATACTGAACATTGTTATTATTTTTGCATTATTTTCACTATTATAAAAATTATTAATACTAAATGTGTTGTCTTTAATATTTTTACTTGTTTCAATTATATTAGTAATAAATAAATCTCTAGAATCTTTGTAATAATAGGCAATCCCTAAATATATATAAAACGCGCAATATCTTTTAATAACATCTAAAATATAAGTTTTATGATTTTTAGATAGAACTATGTTATCAATTTCTTTAGTATTTAAATCATCTATAAATAGTTTAATAATATCTACAATATCATTCATATATTTAACAAAATTTTGGTCTTCAGTAAATCGTTCAAAAATTTTTTTCTTGGATAAAAAAATATAAAAATTATTTAAAATTCCATCGAATAAATTATCTATTTGATTAATATACATTATATTAATATGGATAAAATATATTATAAAACTTTAAGAAATCTTTTAATATAAATAAAATTATAAATATAAATTTTCTATTTATATTTATATATATGAGCACAAATTCATTTGTTAAATCAGATTTACAAGATATTTTATCATCAGAAGTTAATACAACAGAATCAAATTGGTTAACAGTATCCTCTTCAACATCATTTTTAGGCGGTGCTAAACGTAGTCGCAAACATCGTAATAATTTAACAAGTGTTACATCAGATGTTTTCATGTCACAAATTAACTCAAACGATATTAATGATTTAGTTAATATGCTTACATCAGATAATAACAACCACATGAGAGGAGGAGCTAATGTTAATATTTATAGCGCAACCTCTGATGAAATGGTAGGCGGTAATCACAGTGATACATCAGTATTTTTAGACCAAAATAATGAAGATTTTTCAGCTACATCTGATAATGTACTCATGAGAGGCGGTGCTATGTCTGCCACTTCATTAATGAATAATGAAGAATACTCTGCTACATCAACTGTTATGAATATTATGAATATGGTAGGCGGTGAAGGATCAATGGAAACAACCACCACTATAAATGATATGACAGGTGGAGCACATTTAAATGGTTCTGAAACAGATACAGCTGTTTTAGAAAGCCAATTACGTCAATTACTTAAAGGTAGAAAAAGCTCACGTAAAGCTAGCAAAACTGTTAGCAAAAAATCAAGCAAAAAATCTAGCCATAAAGGTAGAAAAGGTAGCCGCAAAGGTAGCCGTAAAGGTAGCCGCAAAGGTAGCCGCAAAGGTAGCCGTAAAGGTAGCCGCAAAGGTAGCAAAGGTAGCATGAAAGGAGGTAATCCATCTGAAAATACCAATGAAGAATTAAACAATAAAATGATAGGAGGCGCCAAAAAATCAAGCAAAGGTAGCCGTAAAAGCAGCCGTAAAAGCAGCCGTAAAAGCAGCCGTAAAAGCAGCCGTAAAGGCAGCCACAAAGGCGCACCTAAAAGCCCTGCATTTGCAGCTGCATTAAAAATCAGAGCTCATATTGCTAAAGTATTAGGTGTTCCAAATGGTAAAGAAGCAGTTAAAGTAACATTCGCTGCTATCAAGAAAGTTCGCGAATCAAACTCAACAGATGATGTTGATAAATTAGCTGAATTAGCTAAATCTGAATTTGATTCAAATGTAGCTAAATACAAAAAATTAATATAAGCATTAGCTTAATATAAGCATTAGCTTAATATAAGCATTAGCTTAATAGCATAGCTTAATAGCATTATCTTAAAATATTAATAATATTATCATTAAGTATTTCTAATACTTGAACATGTTTAATATTATTACCTTTGGTTATTTTATATTTATCAAATGCATGTGATAATCCAATATCTGTCATCCATATTGAATCATTACATTGACTATGTATTCCTGTTTTTAATTGAGGTGTGTGACCTACATAAATTTTGTTTACATTATATATTTCTTTTAATGGAGACATTAATTGTTCACAATTATTAACTTTCATACCAAATATTCTTGTCCATAACGGTGACGTTTTAGCAGAAATAAATAAATCTGAAAAATATTCAGGTTGTTCTATTTCTCCTAATAAAAATAATGTTAATAATTTATTCATATCTTCTATCTTATATTTATTAGCTATATATGGTACAACACCTCCATGAACAAATAAATTGCTTCCTATAACTAATGCTATTTTACGAGTGCATGCTAAAAAATTTGCAATTTCATTTCCAGGAGTGAATGCAAAATGTCTTGCTTGATAACCATCTTTAATTATAACACCTGATTCTGTTTTATAATTATCAAAAGCTCTTATATTATTATGAGATACATAACTTAAATCTCCTAATGAATTAAGTAACTCGTGATTACCTACTAAACTATAAACTGCACCACCATCAGTAGATGCTTTTTTATGTAATTTAGTCATAAAATATAAAATATTCAAATCATCTGGATCATCATTTTCTATGGTCATATTATTGCAATTTGATTGATAATTATCATTTTTGGTTGTAAATCTACAACTATCAATCTGATCTCCTACTTGAACAACTATTGTATCTTTTCCTATCCAATTATGTTTATTATCAATTAATTTAGCTAATTTTAAACATTTTATTAACATATTAAAATCACCATGTATATCACCAATAACAATAATTCTATTTGCAGGCGGTAGAGTAGATGGGAATAATTTGTATTTTGAACATTTATCTCTATAAATTTTATTAAAATTTTTAATATATGTTTGATTATTCATATTAAATATTATTAGATATTTAATATAAATATTTAATATGAATATTTAATTTGGTTTAACTTTTGTAATACCTAATGTTGCTCTTAAACTTAAACCAGCAGAAGTTCCTGATGGAAGAAATGAACCACCAAATTTAAAGAATAAAAATCCTCCTACAATTAGTGCAATAATAAATGCAACAGCCATGATTGAACCAACTTTTCCCATTTGTTCAAACATTGTATTTAAAACACTGCCTTGTTCTTGTGTATTTGAGCCTTTATTTTGTGTATCCATACTTGCTTCTGCTTTGCTTGTTGTAGCGGTATCAGTTCTACTTAATACTTCAGTACTATTTGCTAAAGTTGTTGATAACCCAGATGTATTAATCTGGTCAAATAAACATTTATTTAATGCAACAACATTAGATACTTGATAAAAAATAGCTTGTGCATCATCTGATATAGTTACACCTCCATCTATATTTACAGTATTTCCTGCAGCAGATTCAATACCGCATCCATTTTCTGTTATATTTTTAATAATAGTACTAACACCGTTCTTAACAATATTTTTAACTTCATTTTCATTTATATTTGTTGTACTTATACTTAATCCTAATTTATTTTCAATTTGTTGAGAAACTTCTTTATCAGTTTCTTTGCCTGTTAATGAGCCGACAATTGAATCAAAAGCGCCCATTGCCGATGCGATCATACCTTCTGGACCACCAGCATTCTTAACAGCGTTATTTAATTCATTTGCAGCTTTTAATGTTTGTTGTGCAGCATTATCATTTTTAATTTTATTAACAATATCTTCATTCATTTTATTTCCAAGATCTGCTAACATTTGTGAATCAGTTACCAATTTATATACAGCATCATTTGTAGATTGAATATCAACTTTTTGATTAATACTAAATATAGCTTTCCCTGATATTTTTAATCCTCCTGTAATATTAATAGAATTTACACCGGCTGTTTTAGTTAAAAGCTTATTAGCTGTTTCATTAATAACTGACGATGCTACATTTGTAATAGTTTCAGTTAATAGTTTATTAAGATTTTTATTATATGTTTCAATTCTTGTATTAACTTCATTTGTAATTTTGATTTGAACTGAATCTCTTGATTGACCACCCATATATATAAATAAGAATAGAATTTTAATATATTAATTTTATATATTAATATAATATATATGGGAAATAGTATTTCAGATAATAATGGTGAATTAAATAATACAGTATTAGCAGAACTTGTTAATAAATGGGCATTAGAAAAATATAGAATGGATTTACCAAAAACAGATAGTTATCAAAATCTTATTAAAAAAAGAGCATGTTGTACAAAACAAACATCTATACCTATTGGACTACCTTCTTATAATAAATTAAATAAAAAATTAGAATATTCTGCAGTTAAAATTAATGTATTTCCAAATGAAACAAATATAACACCAGAAGCTTGTTCGTTTGAAAATGATAGAAATGGTATTCAAAAACAATATTATTTTAATAATAATAATGGATTTATTATAGCTAATCAAAATTGTGAAGCTATTTATCCTTCAATGTGTAATGCTGTATTAAATGATAGAAGAAATTATAATAATGATTATACTAGACATTATGGACCTTATCCTGATTCACGTGCACAACTTGATACAAGTGATATTAATCATTCTAATGTTTTTATTGATTGTAATTGTAATAATAGTTTATATCAATCAAATATTATTAGTGTACAAACTATAAATGTGGTTAACCCAAATTCTTTAGCACAAAGTTTAGATACAAGATGTTCTATGAATAGTACTAAAACTTATAAAATTATAGATGATAGAATTGCTAATTTATGTTTAAATAATATTTATATTTCAGGTGATATTGGTGTTGATAATGAAGCTGAGTTAGGTTTTACTCAAACATGTAATTCTAATAGTCAACTGGCAAGAAATCCTCCACCTACAGTGCAAGGTACTGAACCAGTTATACCTCCGCCACCCCCAATAACATCTCCAGTCACTACACAAGCACCAGCTCCAGCACCAGCTCCAGCACCAGCTCCAGCACCAGCACCAGCTCCAGCACCAGCTCCAGCACCAGCTCCAGCACCAGCTCCAGCTCCAGCTCCAGCACCAGCACCAGCACCAGCACCAGCACCAGCACAAGCTCCAGCACCAGCTCCAGCACCAGCACCAGCACCAGCACCAGGACAAGCTCCAGCACCAGCTCCAGCTCCAGCACCAGGACCATCACCACCGCCAGCTCCAGTTCCAGCTCCAGCTCCAGCACCAGCTCCAGCTCCTGCTCCTGCTCCAGAACCAGCACCAGGACAAGAACCAGCACCAGCTCCTGCTCCAGAACAAGTATCAGAATCAAAAAATGCTTATATTTTATTAATAATATTTATCTTATTAGTTTGTGTAGGTATAGTTATCTATGCTATATTATAATTTTACACTATTTTAACTATCCTAAGAAAACATTCTTAAGATAGTAGAGTCTAATGCACGATACATTATAATTATAATTAATTAAATAATAATATGCTTGCGTTTATAAGTTAAAGAAATATATTATTTTTTAATAATGAGTGAAAATTTTATAATGAATGAATTTTTATCAAAAGAAAATACAGTTAATATATTTAAAAGCATAACTTCTACTAATAATTTAATAAATTTAAATAAACAACAGAAAGATAATCTTATAAATAAAATAATATCAATAATGAAAAGCGTATATAAAACACTTGAATTGCAAAAAATTAATAAAACTAATTTGTTAATAGTTAAAAAACAATATAATGATATTGTTATTAAACAAACTTCTGAATATTATAAAGAAAATAATAATCAAGCAAAAATAAATAATGAAAGACAAACTGAAAGAATGTTTAGTGTAAAAAAACCAGTCCCTGTTCCAGGAGCTGATAGACCAACATCATTTAAATCTTCTGCAGGTAATACTCTTGGAAATGCCCCGCCTAGTATGAGTGCAGATTTTATGAAAAAAGCGACAGACGATATTAATACAAGATTAGCAGAAATTGAGACATCACGTCGTGCTACACAAGAGAGACCTAAACCAACTGAATTACCTGATTTTCTAAAACCTCAAAAAGTAGGAAAATCTAATAATATTGAAATGCCTTCAAACAAACCTATTGAATCAAAACCATTATTAGGATTTAATGATGTAATGGATAGTAATTTTAGTTCATCTGTTCCTTCCAGTGATAAAAGTAAATATACTGAACAATTATCAACAATGGATAGATTAAAACAATTAGAAGCTGAAAGAAATATGACACCTCATACACCGGTTCAAAATACACGAAGTGATTATAATAATTTAAATACAATGTTTAATAATAATGAATCTAATAATATAAATACAATGTTTAGTCCGATGCAAAATGTTAAACAAGAATTTAATCAACAACAATATCAATCTCAACCTCCACCTCCACAACAATATCAATCTCAACCTCAACAATCAATATCTAAAGATATGAATCAACAAATTCAAGAAATGTTAATGAAAATGAATGAAATGCAACAAACAATTATTATGTTAAAACAAGAAAATGATTATCTTAATAATGAAAAATCAAATAATAATTATATGAACCAAAAAAAAACATTTACTGAACAATTACAATTAGAGATAAGCAAAAAGGATTCTAGATATAATTATCAATTTAATCAAATAAATAATATAACAAATATAAGATTAACAAGTTATCAACTACCTCCTGCGTTATATAATATATTAGATGATACACGTATAATATATAAATTATCTAATGATATTGAAAAACAGATAATAATACCAAAAGGTAATTATAATATAAATAATCTATTAATGAAACTAAATGAGAATGATGATTTAATATTTATAACAAATATAGAAGAAAAAATAATAATAAAAAGTAAAGATAATGAAAAACCGTTTCAATTAATTCATAATATTTTTACAAATAAATTAGGTTTTAATGACAATAATAATGTAGCATTAACATTAGTAGCAGATAGAATTTATGATATTAGACATTTAAATAAATTATATTTATATATAAGAAATATATATCAAGATAAACCAGTAGGAATATTAAATTTCAACGGGTCAAGTATTATAAATTTAGTATTTAATAATATATCACTAAGTAATTTATTATTAGAATTCTATACAGAAGATAATCAATTATATAATTTTAATAATATTAATTATAGTTTGAGTTTCATTATTGAAACTAATAACCAATAAAATATTTCATAGCTGCTTTTGCAACTTCGCTTACGGTTTCTGATTTGACTTCAGGAGGAGCTTTCTTCATTTTACTAAATAAAGAAACAATAGGTTTTTTAAGTGCTTCAGTTCCTGGAACACCAACTAAAATTATAAATCCCAAAATAGCAATTGCGACTATAACATATATAATTGTTTGTAACATTTCTGTGATAATCGAGGTTGTTTTTTCAATAATTTTAATTGAATTAGAAACATCCATACTATTTTTAGCAGATGCACTCTGATCACTAGTATTATCAACTTTTTTATAAGTACTAGAAATTAAATCATACATAGCTGTGTTATTGACAATATTATTAAGATAACATGAATAAAAATTATTTTCTAAAGAATTTTGATTAACATAAACAGTTGCATCATCATTTATTAATAAATCTTTAATATTTGCTTTATTAAATGAAGATGTTTGAGATAAACAATTGCTAACAGTGTCATTATTTATTTCGGTTTTAATAAAATTATTTAATATATCTTTGAATTCAACTTCAGTTTTTTGAATTTGTTCAAATTGATTATTAATAATATTTGTAATAGAGGTAGTATCTTTTTTATCACCAGTTGCAAGTAAATCTGTTACTTTATTAATTAGATTATTAAATTCACCTTGAGTTGTTTTTGTTTTTTCAATAGCATTAACTGCTTTTAAATCATTCTCTAAATCAGTATCTTGTTTAATTTGATTTGTAACACCTTCAACTATTTGTTGTGTCATCTGTGAACTTAATGAATTATCAGTAGTAATACTAATAAGAGCAGTAGCATAAGATATCAACTCAGAATATTGAACAATATTAAGAGTACCTCCTGATTTAACAGTAACGCCTGATAAATAAACTTCATTTCCCACTGCATTATTTTGAGCTATTTTTGATTCTTGATTATTAATAAAATTAGTAGATATAGATAATGTTGTTTCGTTTAATATTTTAAATACATTTTCATTTGTTTGTTTTACATAATTATTAATAGTATTAGAAACTTCTGTTCTTATTTCTTCTTTCTTGCCTCCATTAACAGCGGCAATTAATGCTCCTCCTACTACGAGACCCACTAATAGTTGTGCCATTATATATATTATTATATATTTTAATAATTTGTAATTATTAATATAATAATTAAAAAATTTCTAAATATTAATATATGGGAAATGCATTGATTGCAAAAAGTTCAAATACAATTACTGAATCAAAAATAGCTGAACTTATAAATAATTGGGCATTAAATGATTATGATGATGGATTAAATTATAATAAAACAAAGCCATTATTATTATGGTCACAATTATTAAAAAAAAGAGCATGTTGTACAAATCAAGGAGAAATGACATTAGCTTTTCCAAATTTGATAAGAGATAAAAATGATGAGACTAAATTTGTTGGAATATCAACAACTTCTGGAACACCAGTAATTGCTAAAAATGAATCAGGACAACCATATGGTACTCCAGACATAACTTTTACAAATGATTATTATAGTCCTCTTGCATTTAAAGTATATAATAATGATTGTAAATTTCCTACAGAAAATTCATCTGAAATAGGTAATTATAAAATTATAGTAAATAAAGATGGTTCGTTTAATTGGGATATTCCAGATTCAAAGTGTAAAACATTATATAATGGTACAAGTGCTTCTACAAGTAATATTAAATCTTTCTGTGAACATGTAAAAGAAGATAGACAAAAAACATATTCTAAACCTAGTCAAATTGCATATGGTCCATTTATAAATGATTCAAATGATAATGCATATACTGATTGTAATTGTAAAAATTCATTAATTAGAAAAATAAAAGATAATATTAAGGTGTATGATGAAAATCAAGAGAAATTAGAGCCACATTTAAGTGATGATTTATTGGTTCAATATTTAGATCAAAGATGCGTAAATATTCAATCATATAACGATACATATGAACGTAATATTCAAAATTTATGTATTGGAACATACAATATTACAAATAATAGTTTAGCAGAAGGTGCTCAGATAAATGCAGGTTTAAATTGTTCATTTAATACAAATGATATTCCATCTGTGCCTTCTAATATACAACCAGTGCCAATACCAGCACCTGTGCCAGTACCAGCACCAGGTCCACGAACACGACCAAAACAAACAACTACTAGCGCTTCTACATCAACATCACTTGAATTTAAACCATATGATAAACAGAAATTAAATGTTGTAGTAATTGTAGCATCAGTTGTTGGTTCACTAGCAATGTTAATATATATGATAATAACAATTATATTAGCGGTAAAACATTCTTAAGTATTTTTAAAATATATTTTACGACATGCGTTCATATCATCGTCATCAGTTATATTATTAACAATTTCATCAAAAGTTTCTCCACCTAAAAGTCTAATAATAAAATTCATACTATATACTCCACATTCACTATTTTTAAATTGATGTTGTATTTTATTAAATCTAACATCATAATCATCAGTATTTTGATATCTACTCATAAATTCATTAATATTAAAAAATTTATTTTTATGCATATGAGCTAGTATTTTTCTTATAAACATACTAATTCTTTTACCTGGTCTTTTTCCAAAACTATCAAAATAATATATAGCACGTTTTAAAGTATCAATATATAATGCAACCCAATGTGAACCTGACATATCATGTGTGTCTAAATTAATAACAGCGCCGATTTTACTAATTCTCTCTTTAGATAATTCACCTAAATCAAGTTCATTCATTTTATACATGGGTAACTCTTCAAAATCATAAGGTAATGCTCCTAAAAATAAAAAATCTTTATGTTTAAATTCATATTGTTCCATAACTTTATTAATATCTGTTGTACTAAGCCATTCAAATTGTTTTTTAGGCCCATTCGGTCTAAATGTATTTTTAAGTATATCATCATCCTTTGTTTGTTTAACAACTCTAGAACGCATCCAACATAATTGGTCATTACACTCAAATCGTCTTCTCATTTTATGAGCTAATTCTCTAAGTAATTGTTTTTTATCTTCACATATTTTAATCTTATCATTATATGTTTTATTATATTCTTTTGCGATAGTAACAAGATTTTCATATGTAAAACAAGAACCTTGGCTAAAGGTTTTACTTGGAGCACATCTATCTACCATTATTAAACCATAGGTTATAATTATTATAATAATTATTGATATATTTCTTCATAGTATATTGTTTGCTTATAATTAGTTGAAATCATCTTCCACAGTTTATCATTAATAATATTTTTAAAATCATTTATATTATTAATATTTCTTTTATGTAATAATTTAGTATAATAAAAAGTGAAGATACTGGCAATTAATTTTAATGATAAAGGTTTTTTATATTCAAATAAATCATTATCATAGTCTATTTCAATTTCTTTACTATATTCATTTTCTAAACAACTTACCAAATATGATATTTTAATTATATTTTTATAATTATTAATATTTTTAATAATAAAATTTTTACTAAAACAACTATCGATAATAAAATAAATTTGTGTTTTTCTGTGTAAATTAATATTTATAGAATTTAAAATATTATTAGCATTAATAAATTCATCATAAAATTTTAAAAAGCCTTTTGTATTTGAATGACCAGAAAAATATATAATAATAATTAAATTTTCAATATGTCTATATTCTTGAATTAAATCTATAATATTTTTTATTTTAACTTTATTATTTATAAATATATTAGGTTCATACCAATTATAATTACCTGTATCATTTTTATATAATTTATAAAATAAATTATATATTATCAATATATCATTTTTAATACCAAAAAGTGTATTATTATCATTTCCAAGTAATATAGGTATAATATTATTATTTAACATTAAATTTAATTATAAAAATAATAATTTAATGTTAAATAAATAATATAAGTAATATTCTCTTAAAAAAATATCTAATATTTAATATATAATATATGTCTTACGAACAAAAATATTTAAAATATAAACAAAAATATCAAGAATTAAAAAAATTATTAGCAGGCATTAATAACTTAGAAGTTGACGCATCAACTGATGTTCAAGAATTTGTATTAACTGAAACACCAACATTTGAAAATCAACAACAAACAGGTGGCAGTATTAATGAAGAAACTGAAATGATTTCTTTATCCGATACACCAAATGATATTGAAGAAAATGTATTAGAAAATAATTCATTAATAGGAGGTAATAATACACAATCTGATGTTATTGAAAACAATATAGTTGGTGGTAATGATGAAATGACAAGCACTACTGAAATTGATAAAATCCAAAATACAGAAGATATTGAAAGATTATTTAATCAATTAGGTGGTAAAAAGAAACGCCATTCAAGAAAAAGCCGTAGAACATCTGATTTAGAAAATCTTGAAAATATTGATTCATCTGATGAATCATCTGTAACTACAACTGAATCATTAACTGATATTAGTTCAGATGATAGTTTATAATAGAAGATTATTACTCTTATCCATAGTTCACAAGCTATGAACAAAGGTTAACTGTTACATATTAAATAATAAAGTATATACTTCATTATTTGATAAAAATTGATATTATTATTTATTAAATTATAATTAAATGTAATTAATGTCATCTAATCTAATCAAAATTAATAAAATTAATTATATTTCTTCATGGTCTTATGTTATGAATAAAAATACTGAATGCACTATATGCCGTCAGTCATTAAACTGTGATAGTTTATATGCAATTGAAAATAATACAACATCTGTACTGGATAAAGGATTATGTGGACATATGTTTCATAAAGAATGTATTACACCATGGTTAAGAAATAATAAAAAATGTCCTATTTGTTCTGCATCATATAATTAAATATGATTTAATTTAGTTTAAAAAAATTTTTTTTATACTAATAAATTAATAATATGAACCAGATATTAAGAGGTATTTTAATAGTTTATGTTATATCAACATTATTTTATTTTATTTATAAAAAATATACTGATAAAAAAATTAATAAAATAATTGATAATTTAGACGAGAAGGATAAAACTGATTATAATAAAATTAATAAATATAGAACTTTTGTATTTATATTAGGTATTCTAATTGGACTTGGTATACTAATTTTTATTGAACCTGATAATATTAAAAAAAATATAACAAATGTAACTGATATAAGTGATATAAATGTTATTTCATAATAATTTATAATGAACAAATTTAAAAATATAATTAATGAAATTGGGTTAGATGAAGCAGGTCGTGGTCCTCTTATTGGGAGAGTTTATGCAGGTGCTGTTATCTGGGATAATGATAAAGATTATGATTTAATTAATGATAGTAAAAAAATGACACCTAAAAAAAGAGCAATTGCTTTAGACTGGATTAAAAATAATATTAAATATTGGGGTGTTGGATATGCTGATGAAAAAGAAATAGATAATATTAATATTTTAAATGCTACTAAATTAGCAATGGATAGAGCTATTAAAGATTTAACAACCAAATATAATGGAAATATATCTAATTTAATTATTGATGGTACAGGATGGGAAAAGAAATTTAATAATTATAAAGTAGAAAGTATTATTAAAGGCGATAGTTTATATTATTCAATTGCTACTGCAAGTATTATTGCTAAAGAATATCATGATATGCATATTAAAGAATTAATAACAATTGATCCAACTTTAGATGAAAAATATTCTTTATCATCTAATATGGGATATCCAACTGTTAAACATTTTGATGGATTAAAAAAATACGGACCTTCTATTTATCATAGAAAATCATTTCGTGGTGTATTATAATATTTATTATTTAGAAATGAAAGATTTTTGTTTTAATCTTAGATTTAAATATTTATTCTTGTATTTTAAATATTTACTATAATGGCCTCCTGCTTTTTGGGATATTAATTGTTGATATAAATCAGCTAACTCTGTTACTGTAGTATTAAAATATGGTATAAATTTGTCCGCTTTTCCTTGTATTTCCGGTGGTAATAAACCACCATAATATCTAGGATTCATCCAATTTTCTATTTTACCAAAAGAACTATCAGAAGTTTTTGCTACATCTATAATAGTAAGAGGTCGTTTAGTAGTTAAAATGGTGGTCTCAACAGCACATGCTTCATGAATTAAAAAAAATAACATCATTATAAAATCATGATATTTTTTACCAAGTTTTATCTTATTGCTTTTAATATGTTTGTATAGTTTATTTATTTCAGGTATATTACCACCTGTACAAAACACAGAATTATTTGCATGAATTAAATCATGATGATAAAATTCAAATGGAGTATATAAGTTACCATCTGCCCATTCCATTTCTGTTGTTATACCTATTAAATGAACAATATTTAACTCTGATTCTATGATTTCTTCTAATGATAACTCTCCTAATAATACTGATAATCTAACATCAATTATATCATCACAATATTCAACTCCAGATATTTTTACCTTGTTTATCATTTCATCCAGAGTAGGTTGTCTGAATTTTTGAATAATGTTTTTTAAGGTGTAGTCTTTTAAACATTCTGCTTCTAATTTATCTAAATCTAAAAATAAATTTCCTGCAGTTAATTGTTTAAACAAATCTTTAATCTTAAATCTTTCAGTATATGAAGCCATTAATTTATCATCAGGTATTTTTTCTGTTTCAATTAATAATAATGTCATTAATATAACACATTGTAATGATTTTAAATTTAATATTTTAATAGTAAAAGGAGCTATTTTTGCTTGAATTTGCTCTAATAAACTTAAATATTTTTGTTTATCAGCTGCTTTAGATGATTCAATAACTTTTTTAACAACTTCATATAAAATAACTAAATTACCACTAATACCAATTTCATAATCAGTTTTAGATTTACATTTACATGTAATTTTATCACATCTCCATAAATAAGCAAGTCTTTCTTGACCTGTTAAATCAAATCTTCCACCTCCATTTAATATTTGATTCAATAACATATATATATAATATATATTATTTAATCAACTTAATATTTAATAAACGACAAATTTTATTTAATACATTATTATTTCTAATAGCTGAACCATTTTCATAATCACGAATAACATCAGATGTCATGTTTAATTGTTTAGCTAAATCAATTTGTTTTAAATTCTTTCCTAAACGAGCTTGCATAATTTGTTTACCAATATCAATACCTACTTTATCAGATACTGGCAATTCATCATCATCTGATATTTTTTTACCTGATACAGTTTCATAAACATGAGTCTGCTTAGGTGTGCCTTCTAATTTTTTCGCGCGAAGCGCAGGATTTTTTAATACAATATCATTTGGTTCGTAGTTCATTATATATTAATATTATAAATCTTTATATTATACACATATAAAAAAATATTAATATATTTATTAATACTTTATGGAAAATAATGAAGAAAATACATTATCTGAATCTACTAATGTTCTATATGTTTATCTTACATTACAAATAGCAATGTTTATTTGTGCGATGTTTGCAGCAAGTACAACTATTTCTGGAAATAATTTAAATTCTGATGATTACTATGATGAAGATGGTGTAGTATTTTTTTAATTATTAATTATATTTTCAAATTCAATATCATCTAAATCTATTTCAGATTGATGATTTTTAATTTTAAGATATTCTTCTTCATTAGAACTTTCATTTCTTAATCTTAATTCATTTCTATTAGGAGCATTAATTCTAAATATTATAGCATTAATACTTTTTAAAAAATAATATTCATTCTTAAATCTTAAATCAGATATTAATATAAAATCAATTCCTCTGCTTTTATGTAATAAACCAAAATTATATAGATATTTAATCCAAATATCATTACCATAAATATTACGCCCTTTTTCAGTACCTTCTTCTTGCAATAATCTTCTAATTTCAGGTGTTTTAGTACCTTGATATAAATTTTCTAATAGTTTATTATGATGAACCATTAAATTTATTTTAATCATGTCTGCAAAAGACATAATTAAACATGTTTTCTTTAATTCATTCTCTATATATGGTTTAATTATATTATTAATAATATAATCTTTTCCAGTACCCATTTTCCCACTTACAGCAATCCACATTATATATTTATATATTTACTGTCTTTACATCACTTGTTAAACCATATTTTGTCCAATATCTATAATGAATATGTAAAGGTAATTTATTTCCATTTACTTTATATTGACCAGGTTTATTAAATATTATAGTCGCTTTGCCTTCTTTATTTGATGTAGTTACACCTTGATTTTCAAAATCACCATAAGCATCTACTGGATTATTATATGTAGCAGTGGATGAATTACTTGCCCAGTAAATTATTTTTTTATTTGGAGGTAAGTTTGTTAATTCTGCTGATAATTGTTCGCCTTTTACAACAGGTGTTCTATTTTCTAATGGTTCAGGAAAAGCAGCTTCTCCTAAAAATGGTAAATATGTATTACGTTCAAATAGTAAATAAATACCACATAAAGCAATTATTATATAAACGACTTGATTTACATTTGTTTTAACTAATTGTGATAACCAACTAACTATATTAATATCAAAAACACCGACCATACCCCAATTAATTGCTCCAAATATAACTAAATATTTTATAATCATTTGTAGATAAATATTTGTACAAAGTTGCATATAATATCATATAGAAAATAATAAATCAATTATTACCATTAATCATCAATAAAATCTACCGATTCTATATCTAATTTAGCTGTTTTAATTTCGCTTATATCAACAGTATTATTTAAATCTATTTTTGATACAATTTTACTATTTTCAACTTCATATACTTCAATGTTAAATTGTAATTTTTTATAAAATTTTCTTCTGTATATACCTTGATTTACAAAACTTGGTAACATATCAACTATATCAATAATTAGTGGCTGAACTGGATGATCTGCTCTACGAGTAATACGTCCTACAGCTTGTTCTACTTCACGACGTGGTGTAGCTAATATTAATGTATTTAATGCAGGAATATCTAAACCCTCTGATGCCATACCATAACTACCCAAAATAATATCAGCATTTGCAGATTCATCTAACTTTGATTGTTTCATTCCGCCTATATAATATTCACATGTCCATAGGTCAATCTCATCTATCATTTTTTTTAATACTTCTAAATGTTCAATTCTATCACTTAAGATTAATATTTTTCTTTCTGGTTCTTCCATGGTTTCTTTAATAATATCAATAATAAATTGATTACGTTCTGGAATACTAGTTATGCGATTAATAGTTTTTGGACGATTAATATCTCCACCAAAACGAACACGTGCTTCTTTGAAATCTTTATGTTTAACATCATAATTATATGCTTTAACATTTACATTATTATTAATATTTGGAGGTGCTTGATAAGCAATATCTCCTAAATACCAAAATAATACTTTTTCCATTTTATCAGCTCTCTTTGGTGTTGCAGATAATCCTAATGTGTAATTACAATTAATAATAGGTAATGCTTTTGAAAAATATTCAGATGGCGCATGATGTGCTTCATCAAAAATAATTAATCCAAAATCCATAAAAATATCTGTATCATATTTATCTTTGGCAATACTTTGTAACATACCAACTACTATATCTTTATCATCCACCTCTATTTTATTTTGTTGAATAATACCAATTCGTGCATTTGTAAATTGTTGAATACGTTCTATCCATTGATTTAATAAAAATGTCTTATGAACAATAATAAGTGTTTTCTTTTTGTAATGACATGCAATATTAAGTCCCATAACAGTTTTACCCCAACCACAACCAACACAAATTAATCCTCCTTTGTTTTTATCCATATGTTCAATTGTTGTTTTAACAATACCTTTTTGAATTTCTCTCATATCCCCGATAAATTGCAAATTAACATCAAGACCTTTCTCCATTTTATCTATTTTAGGCTCACCAAATTTTTTAACACCATAATATTTAGGAACTGATATATGATTTTCACCCTCTTGATATACTTTAAATGGAGATGGTTTAAGATTTTTATGTTTAAAAGCTAAATGAGGAGTTACAGTTAATTCTTTTTTAATATCATTTATTAAATCTTTATTATTAATGCTCTTTTTAATAATATATCCTTCTTTTGTTATATAATTATTCATTAGTATATTATTAATATAGTATAATATTTGTTTATCAATATTTATTGTATTAAACATATTTTATAAAAACTATAAATACCAATTAAAAATAATAAAAATATAACTATTAAATATGTATAATTACTACATATATTATTAAAGAATTCATATTTATTTTGTTTACTTTCCCAATGTCTAACAGCTTGATTATATGATTTTTTATGAAATTCTAAATGATTTGAATGAATTGTACTATCATTACTTAATTTTGATACAAAATATGGATATTTATAACTATAACAATTTACTAAAGTAAATATATAATTATCTATTTCACATGTATAATTTGGTAATAAAATAAATTTATTATCTTTATATATTTTATTAATTATTTTTAATGCAGTTGCTTTCGATATAATATATGCTCCTGCCCCATATATTTGAACATTATTTGTTTTTTTAATAAAATCACTATTAACTTCCTGAGCAAATGTAGAAAATAACATAATAATATCCCAATCTGATGGAGCCTCCTTAACAATTTGAGATATAGGTTTATCCCAATATTTTGCAAAATCTAAAGATATATCATCTTCGCATATTAATGCATAATTATAATTTGATTGTGAAAATTTTAATATAGTATTAAGATGAGATAATAAACATGCATATTCATAGATTGAACATTTTTTATTTTGTTGATTAATAAAATATTTCTCTAAATCTTCTATTTTCATCTGTTTCCCATCAACAGCAGTAATTCTTTCTGTTTTAATATTATTTCCTACTAAATTATATAATAGTTCTTCCATATTTTTTTTCCTATCAGTAGATCTATCTAAATTTATCCAATATATTATATCAATATTATCTAAATATTTATAAACTGTAGTTTTATTTATCATATTAATTATATGTATAAATTAACTTACAAATATAAATATGAAGAAATGAAATTTAAATATTTACAATTAAAAAAAATGATTGGCGGATATCCAAAAACATATGCTGATATAGTTAAAGGAAAAAAACTTGATGCACAATTAATTGGCAAAGGTTCTTATGGTTGTGTATATTCTCCTCCATTAAAATGCGATCATCCGTCTTGTGTTGATGAAAAATGTTTAACAGGTATATCAAAACTAATGAATTATTCTCTTGCAGAAAAAGAATTAAATACTTATAAAAATTTAAATGTTGATAAAATAGATAATACAATGGCTTTTCATATAGCAATGCCCCATTTATGTGTACCACAAATAAAAGATATACCCGAATCATGTGATTTTATTGAAAAACCATTAGGATTACTTATATACGATAATGGAGGAGATAATGCATATAATGTATTCAGTAAAATTATTACTCAAAAACAACCATTAAAATCATTAAATATGAATATTTTTGTTAAATCATTAAAAAATATTTTATTAGGATTAAAATTATTTAATGAAAATAGAATAGCACATTTTGATTTAAAATTAGATAATATTGTTACAAATATTGATAAAGATTTTATTAAAATCCAATCAAGTAAATTTAGATTAGTTGATTTTGGTTTATCTATAAATTATAATGTAGAATTAAATATTAATAATATATTTAATGGAGTAAATGGAATGGAGTATGATTTATTTCAATGGCACTTTAAAAATAAGGGTAATGTATATAATTATTATCCTATTGATTTTTATTTAGTATCATTTTTAAAAGATAAAACATTAACTGAAGAAAATAAACAAGAATTTAAAGAATATATTGAAAAATATTTAGAAAAATTTTTTATAGATTATAAACAATATGGTTCTTTATTAGAATTATATAGCAAACCAGAATTTACAAATACTGAAATATATTTTACATTATCTAATTTAATAAAATATAGACCATTTGATAAAATAATATTAAGAATAATACAAACAGTTGAATCATTTCAATTTGGTATTATAATTATTGAAATAATGCATTTTTTCCCAGAATACAAACCTGTATTTAATAAGTTTTTAGAAGATACAAAAATTCTTCATTATAATCCATTTGAAAGAACACCAATAAATCAATTATATGATATATTTAATATTAATCCTAGTTAATTCTCATCTGAATCAGTAAATTCACTACAAATTTCAATCTCTTCGTCATTTTGTTGTTCTTTAGATTTATTTATATTATTAATATTTGGATAATAAATATCAGATTTTTCGTATTGGTCAGCATTTAATTGATTATAAAGTATTAATGCCATTTTAGATGCTTTTTGTTCTCCGTCTTTCTTAGAAATTCCATTTCCAAATGAAAAACATAATTCTTTCCAATTTTTAGTTTCTAGATATTTTTTCTTTTCATTATTACTCAATGTATTTTTTTCTACTCCCATAATATAACTACGTTTATGAGGAGGTCCTTCAAAACCAATCATATGATATTCAGGAAATTTCCATTTCATACTATGATGATAACGAAGCAGACGGTCTTTATAATTGTTATCACGATATAATTTATCAGAATAATCTATCATAGTTTCTAATAAATTTAATAATAATAAACAACTAGGTTCAAATCCATTACTAAGAAATAATGCACCCATAAATGCTTCGAATACATCTTCATGAATTTTTTCCATATTACGTCCATTTTGTTGTTCAATTTGTTTTGAAATAATAAAATATTTTCCTAATCCTAATTCTTTTGATAATACTGATAAATTTTTCTTATCTTCAATTTTAGTTTGAAGACGTGTCATAAATCCTTCATCTTCATCTGGATAACGATTAAATAGATAAAATGATACAACAATTTTAACTACTCGATCACCGAAATATTCTAAACGCTCATAACTATTATCACGCAATTCCATAAGATTTGATGGATTACCCATTTCTTTGCGTGAACATTTTAAAATTTCATCAGTTAATACATCTTTTTTAACATATGATTTATGAGTAAAACATTGATGAAAATATTCAATATGATTTACTTTATTAATTGTAACATTATAATGATTTAATATATTAATAATATCCTTTTCACTAATAAGAATATTATTTATATTATAAGGAATTTGATATACTTCTTCCGTTCCATCATCTTTTTGAATCACAACACCTGTCTCTAAATAATTTGTGGTCATTATTTAATAACTTGTGTTGTGTTTAAATTAAATATTAATCAATTTTTATGGCATTAAAAACCGAAGGTTATAAATCTTTGATTTTTCATAATAACCCATAAACAAACCGTAGGTTAATTAGGAAAGGATATAAAAGTAAAACTTTTATATCCCCAAATCAATTTTTATATCTCAAAATCAATTTTTAATTATAATATATATTAATACAATGAATATAGAACTTATATGTAAAACATTAATTAAAAGTATATATTTTAATAAAGCTGATAATGGTTTATTAGAAAATGGATTATTAAGTTTAGCTAAAGAAAGATTAAATTTAGAAAATATTTCAATTAGATATTTTCCAGGTTCTGATAATCCTCATGTTATGATACATATTTCTCCAAGTAATACAAATTATAGATTAACTGGTAATTTTAAAATAAATGAAAATAGAATTATTTTTAATATACAGAGAAAAGATGTTGAAACACAATTAGAATATTCATCAGAATATAAAATAGAAGATAATAATATAAATCATGTATATAGAACTGAAGGAACTCCTGCTAGAATACATAATAATTCTGTAAATTCTACTAAATTTGTTAAATTTAGTAATCCTTATTATACAATTAATCAATTATTAACAAAAATAAGAAAAGATAATAAACCTGATTTAATTACAATTAAATCATCTTTAGAACATATAAATAAAGCAAAAGACTATATTTTAAAAAATTATGAAGATAGAATGTTAATTGATTTACATTTAGATAAAACAGAAATTTTAAAATTAAATACAATATTTAAAGATCAATATAGTAAAAAAACATATGATAATGAATTAAGATTAGCATTTGAATATTATACTAGATTTATGAGACGTAATCTTAAAGTATTTTATCCAGAACAATTATATGAAATACCTGCAAATAAAGAACTATATACTACTAATAATTTTTATACTAATATTCTAGCAAATCGTTATGGTAATTATTATGAAGATGTTAGAAATGTTTTTACAAAAAGTTCAATAGGGATTATAATTGATAATAATAATGTTAAATTAGAGGAATATATAGATCCTTTAAATTTAAAATTTCAAAAACCATTCACTGCTACAGATATATTTTTATTTTATTTTGGTAAAAGAGAAACTGCAATGGATAGATATAATTTATCTACAGTTGAAAATATATTAGCTTTATTTAATTATATAGAATTATTAAAATCATTAATGTTTAGTTTTGTTAGTTTATATATATATTTAATAAAGACAATGTCTAAATTTAAATCATCGGATTTAAATATTAATTTTAAAATAAATCAATTGTATACAAATCTTTCATGGACAAAATCAATTGAAAGTCAAATGATCGGACAAATTAATATTAATATTAAATATAATATATCAGCTAAAGGAACTATTATTAATATAAATTTATGTGAAAAAAAATGTAAACCATTAGAATATTTAGATGTAATAGAGATACCTTATAAAAATACAATTTTACCAATTAAAATAAAGAAAATTCCATTTAATAAATATCATTCAATATCTTATTTAAAAAAAGAATTAATTTATAGAACTCTAGATAATAATAAAAATATATCTATTGATATATTTAAAGATAGTATAGAAGGAGCTATATTATTAAATAAATTAGATCCATTATTTATATCTTCATTACGTAAAAGATTTCATGAAACTGATGATTTTAGTAATAAAGATGAAACTATATATGAACAAGAATATACAGAATTAAGTATCGATGAATATTTAACACAATTTCCACCATTAAAAGAAACTAAAGAAGAGTCTGAATCAGATATAATTATATCTGGATATGCAGATGAGAATGAAGATGAAGATATAGAAGTTGAACCATTATCACTCCCTGAAGAATTATCTTATGCATCTTCTTTAAAACCTATTAATTTTGATGAATTAGAAGAACATGTGAAAGCACAATCTGAATTTACTAGATTACATATAGAAAAACTTAAATTTCAAATAGAATCTAATAAATTAAAAAAAGAAATCAGACCAATTATAAAACAATATGAGGAAATTAAACTTAAACTTATAAATTTACAAAAAGAAATAAAAGTAATTAATAAGGATTTAGATGAAGAAAGATATGTAGATTATGATGAAGAACAAAATCCAGAAGATATACAATTATATTATAATGAATTAGAAGAATATAGAGATGAATTATATGAAGAATTTAATGAAAAAAAACCTATCTATGATGAAATATCAGTAAAATATAATGAATTTATATTTAAAAATCGTAGAATATTAACTTTATTTATACCAGGTATAGAAACTAAAATTATATCTTTAATAAAAGCAAATCCGAATGTGATTTTTAAAAAACTTAAAAGCGTTACTGAATTAGAATCACAAGAAATTAAAACACGATTATTCATAGAAACAATTGAACAAATACCTGAAAATGAAGACGCTCAAATTCTAAAAGCACAATCAATTCTTGATGAATTGGCAGATGAAGAAACAATTAATATTGGATACGGTTCATCTATATCTAGATTAAAAGATAAAATACTTGATGGATTAAGTGAAGTATCAAGAGGTTTAATTGCTTCTAAAAATAAAGCAATGATAACAGAGACCGAGTCTTCAGTACAAAGTACCTATAATATGAAACTATTGGATGAAGCAAATAGAGAATTAATATTACGCCAAGAAGAAGCAAGAAAGAAAATAGAAGTTGAAAGACAATTACAAATAAAACAATTTACTCAAGAAGATATTAGATTCAAAGAAAACTTACAATTAATGGAGTTACAATTTAAAGAAGAACGTGAAATAGAAGAACAATTAGAAGAAATTGAAACACAACAAATAATAGCTTTACAAAGTGAAAAAATGAAATTATTTGATGAACAAAAAGAATCAATTAGATTAGCTGAATTAAATTTGAAAATGCGCGAGCTAGAAGAAAAAGAAAAACAATTGAAAGAAAGACTAGAACAAGAGAAAGAAAAACGTAAATTATCATGGGAATTTAAAATAAGAGAATTAGAAGACTATATTTTAACTAAAGAAAAAGAATTAAATAAAATACCTACTTTACATAAAAATCGTTATACTATTTATAAATTAACAATTTTAATAAGAAATGCTAATAGATTATTAGTCAACGAGAAAGCATTAAGAAAAATAAATGAAAGAATTTATAAATTAAACCTTGATTATAAAATTGCTAAAAAAGCTAGAATTGATACAGAACCATTATTATTATCAGCAAATAAACAAATAAGAAAAACTGCATTTAATGCAATTAAAAATGAACAATTATTACAAAAACATATTGAAGAAATTGAAACAAAAATGGAGATAATAAAGAAGTTTATTAGAAGTCAAAGAAAAAGAATAATTGAAATGAAAAATGTTGGTTTAATTAAAACATGGCCAGATGTTGATGAACATTTATTAAAACATAAACAAGAATTAATGGAATTATTAAAATTAACTAAAGAACAAATTCGATTATAAATCGTCTAGTATAATTTAATTTTCCATAGTATATTAATGTCAAATATAAATGCAAATATTAATGCACGATCAAGTGATAATAGTATTAAACCATTATCTTCAAGTACTATTACTGCTACTGGAAAACAAGCATTAAATGTAAATGTAGTAGGAGGAAGTATAAATATTAATAATTTTCCAACACAATCTATAACTGGTTCAGTTTTAATTTCAAATACTACTACTAATCCTGTTATTTCTGCTTTATATACAAGTTCTGGAACAGCATTAACATCTACTACTATTAGTGGAGGAATTAAAGCACTTGATGTTAATTTAGCAAGTGGTAATGTTGTATTAAATAATGTATCAAGTAAAACATTAGATGGAAATGGTAATATAGTTACATCAACCGTTGTTACTACTGGTGTTAGAGCATTAGATGTTAATTTAGCTAGTGGAAATATTAGTATTGGTTCTGTAAGTGTTAGTAACTTCCCAACAACTCAAGCTATTAGTGGAGCTGTTAGTGTTAGTAACTTCCCAACAACTCAAGCTATTAGTGGAGCTGTTAATGTTAGTAACTTCCCAACAACTCAAGCTATTAGTGGAGCTGTTAATGTTAGTAACTTCCCAACAACTATAACTGTTAATAATATACCAACTACACAAGCTATTAGTGGTTCTGTAAGTGTTAGTAATTTCCCAACAACACAGGCTATTAGTGGAGCTGTTAGTGTTAGTAATTTTCCAACAACTATAACTGTTAATAATATACCGACTACTCAAGCTATTAGTGGTTCTGTAAGTGTTAGTAATTTCCCAACAACTCAAGCTATTAGTGGAGCTGTTAGTGTTAGTAATTTTCCAACAACTATAACTGTAAATAATATACCGACTACTCAGGCTATTAGTGGAGCTGTTAGTGTTAGTAATTTCCCAACTACACAGGTTATAAGTGGAGCTGTTAGTGTTAATAACTTCCCAACAACACAGGCTATTAGTGGAGCTGTTAGTGTTAGTAATTTTCCAACAACTATAACTGTAAATAATATACCGACTACTCAGGCTATAAGTGGAGCTGTTAGTGTTAGTAATTTTCCAACAACACAAGCTATTAGTGGAGCTATTAGTGTTAGTAATTTACCAACAACACAAACTATAAGTGGAGCTGTTAGTGTTAGTAATTTCCCAACTACACAGGCTATAAGTGGAGCTGTTAGTGTTAGTAATTTTCCGACTACAATAACTGTTAATAATATACCAACTACTCAAGCTATTAGTGGTTCTGTTAGTGTTAGTAATTTTCCAACAACTATAACTGTTAATAATATACCAACTACTCAAGCTATTAGTGGTTCTGTTAGTGTGAGTAACTTACCAACTACACAGGCTATTAGTGGAGCTGTTAGTGTTAGTAATTTTCCAACAACTATAACTGTTAATAATATACCAACAACACAAGCTATTAGTGGAGCTGTTAGTGTTAGTAATTTTCCAACAACTATAACTGTTAATAATATACCGACTACACAGGCTATAAGTGGTGCTGTATTAATAAATAATAATACAACAAACCCTGTTATATCTGCTTTATATACGAGTACAGGCAATGCATTAACATCAACTACTATTACTGGTGGAATTAGAGCATTAGATGTGAATTTAGCAAGTGGTAATATTACTTTGGATAATGTTAGTAGTAAAACATTAGACGGATCCGGTAATAGTATAACATCAACCGTTGTAACAACTGGTGTACGAGCATTAGATGTTAATTTAGCAGGTGGTAATATAACATTAGATAATGTTTCTAGTAAAACATTAGATGGGATAGGAAATGCTATAACATCTACAATAGTGACAACTGGAGTTCGTGCATTAGATGTTAATTTAGCTAGTGGAAATATTAGTATTGGTTCAGTAAGTGTTAGTAATTTTCCCACTACTCAAGCTATAAGTGGGTCTGTTAGTGTTAGTAATTTTCCCACTACTCAAGCTATAAGTGGGTCTGTTAGTGTTAGTAATCTTTCAACAACACAAGCAATTAGCGGTGCTGTAAGTGTTAGTAACTTCCCAACTACAATAACAGTTAATAATTTTCCAACAACACAAGCAATTAGCGGTGCTGTAAGTGTTAGTAACTTCCCAACTACACAAGCTATAAGTGGCTCTGTAAGTGTTAGTAATTTCCCAACTACAATAACAGTTAATAATATACCAACTACACAGGCAATTAGCGGCTCTGTTAGTGTTAGTAACTTCCCAACTACACAGGCGATTAGCGGTTCTGTAAGTGTTAATAATTTTCCATCTACACCACAAGTTATAATTAGTGGTTCATCACCAGTAGCATATGCCTCTATTTTGGGTGATACTTACGGTAATCAATTCGTAAGTATAGCTACTACTGGAAATACAGTAGGACTTAGCGCCTCTGCTAATTCTGTAAAGATTGATTCAAGTAATAATACTGTAGCTTTAAGCACTGGTGCGAATACTATTAAAGTTGATCCTAGTAATAATTTAGTTAAAATAACGGATGGTTCTTTAGATGTACCTGTATATCAAAATAGTAATAGTAGAAATGGTTTAAATGTTTATAGTATCAATACTAAAAAAAGGTATATATTATCTGGTTTTACTGCTTCAGCAAGTGCAGTAGTTATAGGTTATGGTTCAATTTTAACAAATATTAATATATGGCAAGGTTTGGTATTTTGGCATGCGTTGTCATCTGTAAATAAAACTTTAACTTATACTTATGTTAATAGTAATTTATTAGAACAAACAGTATCATCTGTTTCTTTAACAGCTAATACATGGACTCAATTACAAGCAGCATACTGTATTAATGATTTTTTTACTGCTGAACAAAACGGAACTGGACAAACTTTACAATTAGCATATGGCGCAGCAAGTGCAAATAATGCTCTTTCTGGTATTAGTGATTGGAATTGTTTTACTGGTCTTCTTATGTGTCCTGCAAATTATATAATGAGAATTACTAATATATATTTTTATGCGGCCGCAACTATGCGTTTCCATATTATGGTAATGCAAATGAATGGTTTAACAAATAGAACTAATAAATGTGTTTATACTGGGTTAGGTTTTAGTAATTCAAATATAACATTTGGCGATGGTATTATAATATATCCGGGAGAGGCAGTTTATGTTCTTAAAGAAGCTGTCACTTCCACTGAAACCCTTTATTATTGTAATGTTATAAGAGAAACTTTTTAATTAAAATCTCACTTTTTAATCTAATGATTATTATATGTTATCCGAAGGATTATCAAAACAATATATAAAAGATCTATTTACAAATGAAATCCTTAATAGTGAAGAATATCAAACTGTACTAAAAATTAAAAATGCTATAATTAATGAAATACAAACGCCCTCTATTGTTGAAAAATTTATTTATAATTTTGAAACGCCACAAACTGAGAATCAAAGAAATATTATAAAACTTGCAATGATTATAGAATTTGGTTTTTATAGTAATGATATGAATGAAAATACTATAATTATTGATATGAAAAATTTTTTAGAGAATTAAAAATAAATTAATAATATTATTAATGAATTTAGAATCAATATTAAAACAAAAAAATATAAAATTAAGTAATAAAATAAAGAATAATAAAAATGGATTAGATATTGATTTAGATTTTATATCCAAAGCTTATAAAACACAAAAACCTATTGAATTAATTAACAGACATAATTTTTCAAATATTATAATGCATCCAAAACAATTAATAAATTTATTTAATAATATTATAATAAATAAAGATACTATAATTTATGATAATATAACTTATAATTATTATGACTTTATTAAAAAAATTACTAATTATGATATAAATACAATTATTGATTTAACAATAAAGTGTGAAACAAATTTATTAAAACAAACAGATTTATTATTATTAGTTTATATTGGTAATGAAAATATAGGAAATATATTAATTGAAAAAATCAAAAAATACAAATTAATACAAGATTTTGCTATTGTCTTTATTATTAATAATAAAATTAATATTACAATAGTCGACTTTAATAATTATGCAATATATAAAAGTAATGAATTTGGTAATGATATTGTTCCTACTTTATTAGTATATAGTTTAATAAAAGACCTGAATTTTAAATATATTATTAAATTACATACTAAAAATAATACATTTTTCACTCGTGCAACTGATTATTTATTAGATAAATCATTAGAAGAATTATTAAAAAAAAAATATAATAATTGTAATACTATTAGTCATAGTTATTGTAATATTAAATTAGATAGATTTAATTTAAATTTATATAAAAAATATAAAAATTTAATTAAAAATGAATATTTCTCAGTTGCAACAATATTTTTAATAAATAATAATATTATGAATAAAATATTACAATTTTTAATTGATAATTATAAATATTGTGTTTTCAATAATATGTATGATGATAATAGTATTAATCGTAATAATAGTTATGTACATTTTATTGAGCGATTGTTTGGAATAATATAATATATGATTATTAACCTTTGTTCACAAGATGTAAATAATTTAAAATATATTTTATTAATACTTAATAAAATATATTTCAAGTTACCCTACATGTAGGGTAAAGTTGTGAACTTTGGTTAATCTAATATAATTATAGCAGGTTTATTATTACTAAACTTAAATCCTAATTTTTCTAATTCTTTCTTATGTTGTTCTATATATTTTGATAATTTAACTTCGATTGTATAACTTGTTAAATCATCTATTCCTTCATATTTCCCTTTCTTTTCTTTTTTAACTACATAATCAAAATCTCTTTTTATTATATTTTTAACTTCATTTATTATATGCTTTATTCTATCTTCTAAATTATATGGAAATTCATATTTTTTATGATTAGCTGGAACCATAACATATGTAATTTTATTATCATCTTTACTAGTACTATATTTTTCTAAATATAAAAGTAATTTTTTAATATAATCACACATATTTTCTCTAGTTCCTAAATTTTGTTTTAAATTATCTTTAATATCAGAATAACGCTTAGCATGCAATGTTTCATCTATCATATTTTCTAATTTTTTAATAATTTTTAATAAAGAATCTTTATCTTTGGATGTAGAACATACAGCACCAGTCATTGAATATATACCGGTTCCACGTTTTTTATCTCCTATTTTATTTAATTGAGGACGTACTTTAAATATATCATCACCTTCTGATACAAATTTATTTAAATTCATACTTATTATACCTACTATAAAATTTTCATCTCTTTTATCATAATAATCCATAGTAGATTCAAAATCATAATCTTTCTTGACTTTAGTTTCATGTTCTTTAGTTTCTTTAACTTCTTCTTTAACTTTACCGAATTTATTTTCAACATAATTTTTAACAGATGTCATATTTTCAGCATCAAATTCATAATTGGTTCTATAGTATAATGGAATATTTTCATTATCGTCAAATGGTTGAAATATATAATATTTACCTCTTTGTATTAAATAACCTGGTCTATTATATTTATCATAAATGGTATCTTTAAGATTATTAAAGTCGTTTTCTGTACGAGGCATCATATCTTCTAATGCTTTATCTAAAAAGTAATCATCAAATAATTCCTCTTGTTCTTTTTTATAGGAACTTCTAATAATTTTATTTAATTCTTTGTATAAATAGACATGTTTAAATTTATATAAATCTTTTATTTTTTGTTTAACTATATCAATTTCTGATTTTGCTAAATTATCATTAAATGTATTATGATCAATATCTTTTTTGTCTAAATTTTTATAACTACCTGTTTTAGTATCATAATATTTATCATTTAATTTTTTATTATGGCATTTAAAATCGCATTCCATAAAATCACATAATGCTGGACATATTTTCTTACCAGCCTGAACATTTTCTAATGTTGGTTCATGACAACCTTTATATTTTTCTATTTCTTCAGGGAATTTATTCCCATTTAATAATAATGGACAATCAACCGCAACCTCTTTTAAAACTCTCTCAACTCTTTTAACTAATATATATTTACGTTCTGCTTTTTGATATAATATTTCATCTGTTGATAAACCTTTCTTTAATCCAACTACATATCTATAAACATTAACTTTTGGAAATCTATATTTATCATTAATTAATGCCATATGTTTACAATTACGAATTGCACGACCAATTACTTGATCTACTTTACCTAAATTATAGTGAACATCCAATATATGAACTTCACGGACATTTTCTAAGGTTATACCTTCATTCATTACCTTACTACCTAGTACTAATTTAAGGTCAGTTCCTTCTTTATTATTAGGACTATTAAATATTTGACGGATAATTTTTTGTTTTATTTCTGGAATATCTTCACCGCTATCATCTGAACCACCTGTTATTATAATAAAAGTTGCAGGATGAAATTCACTTAATGGCTTTTTCTGTTTTTTAAATTGTTCAAATGTTAAGCCCGTTCGTGAATCTAAAGTATTATCACTAATATTATAACCAGCTGATTTACTATTATCTTCATTATATTCAAGATATCCATTAACTTTTAATGCTTCTGCAAATAATTCCATCCCACCTGCTTTAACTAAATTACTATAAATAAAAGCAGTTTGTGCGCCTTTTTTACCATCAACTAATTTATTTAATTTTTTAATACATCTATAGAATTTTGATGAAAAATTTTTAAGATATTTAAGCTTCAATATATTACCTGTAATATTTTTATTTTCAGTTTCAGAAATGAAATTATTCAAATCATCTTTATCAATTTTATTATCAAATAATTTTTTATTTATTTGTTTAATTAAATCATCTTTGTTTTTTAATTGTCCTAATACTTTACTTAAACCTTCATTACTATGATAACCTTTTAAATTACCATTACTATCTAATCCAGGATACACAAAATTAGCTGCAGCTGATGATGCTCTATCCAATGTATCATCAAAATTTTTTGTTGCATCATTATAACTATCTAATTGAAATTCTTGCATATCACACTTAATAACAGGTGTATATAATAATCCATTTGAAATTTTACCCTTATCAACTCTATCTGCAAATATATAAGGAATATTACCTCTGAAGAAAGAAATGTAACCAGATGCTTTTTCTCTAAGATATTCTTCACCTCCTGGTTTAAATTTCATTTGATAATTTTTTTCACTTGTGAAAACATTATCTCTCTTAATTTGGTCATCAGTTGGTCTTAAAAAATTAAGAATATCAATTATATCATCAGCTAAATTTTTCATAGGAGTAGCTGATAATAATATTAATCTTAAGTTTTTTGAATTTTTAATAATTTTTTTCAGGGCTTCGCCATATTCATTTCCGGTAATATTATGCGCTTCATCAACAATTAATATAGTATTATCCATATTAGTTATTTTGTCTACAACTTGTTCTCTCTCGTATTCACCTTCATCTGTTTTTTTATAACTAGTTTTGACTTTATTACCAGATTTATCATCAATAGTTTTTCTTTCAGCAATTTTTTCACCTAATACTTTTTTATAAAATGTTTTATAAGATAATATTTTATAATATTGAAGTGCATTATAAATACCTATTTTATTCTCTCTATCTTTCTCTTGATCTGTTAGTTGTTCTAATAATTGTTTATTTTTAAGATAAGTTTCTCCAGTACAAAATAATAATTCTCCTTTAAAGTTTTCACGGATATTAGGACCAGATGTTAATACAAAAATTTTTGTATTATATTTAACAACCTGTTCTTTAAATTGTTCGGCAATAGATATTGCAGTACATGTTTTGCCTGTACCAGTTCCATGCATAATTAATAACCCTCTATAATTTGTATCTGGTGATAAGAAGTTAGTAGGTATAATTTGTTGTTCTCTTAATTTAAATTCACCTCTACACATTTCATTACGATAATTCTCAATATCTTCATAATTATCTAATTTCTTTCTTTTTGGAATTGTATGATAATAAAATTCTCTTTTTTTAAATGTTTTCATTTGAAATTCTTCATCATTTGTTTCTGGATAATTAGCCATAATATATATTATTAATAATTAGATTATTATTCGATTGATAATATTAATAATATATTATAATATTAATCTAATAATATGAATAGAGAACGTATTCAAAAAATAAATGATATGATAAAAAAAATTAAAGATAAAGAAATATTAAAAGACATATTTTTTACAGTTCAATCAGAATTAAATTCATCGGGTGAATGTAAATATTCACATAATAATAATGGTATATTTTTCGATTTAACAATATTATCAATCAGTACTCTTGAGAAAATAGAGGAAATATTAAGAAACAACTTAACACAAACACATACTGATAGTGATATTACACACATATAAAATAATTTTTATAACTAATTAAATTATCTTTAATTGCTCTACCTGAGAATAAACATTCTAATATTTCAAATTCATTTGTTTCCTTTAATAAATGTAATAAACTAGATGTAAGTTTTAATGTATTATTTATTTTAATTATAGAATTACTTAATAATATTGATGGATGTTTAAATTCTATAATTCTTGCATATCTATCTATATGATTTATATTTATTTTTATTTTAGAATCTTTATCACAATTAAATACAATATAACAATCTATTGGAATATAGGTTTTATGAATAGGACAATATATTTTATTACAAATTGTTTTATATGTACTAATTTTAGTAATATTATTAATATTTTCATCTAATATATGTATATTGTTATCATGTTTATCTAAAGTCATAAGAATATAAATAGAAGGTATAACAAATATCATATTGTTACTTATATTTTGTGTAACTAATCCATATAATCCATTAGTATTATTAAAAATGGGCTCTCCACAAATTAAATTATCTGATATGTTTTTTCTAAAAATATTATACATAACAAGAGGATTCCCTGGAATTTCATGAATAGGATTAAATGTATTTTGAATGAATTTTAATTTAATATTATTACTAGTACACTTTTCATTAATATCTAAATCTTTTTTAATAAAATGTTTGAAAACAAAAATATTATCATGAACAACACTAAGTGGAATAATTAATAAATCATTCCATTTAGAAATAATAATATTTGTAATTTTAATATTATTAATTTTAACATATTTAATAGGTAAACCACGATATATAGTAATTATATAAAATTTATTCTTATAATTAATATGAATACCCTTATAATCTAAATTATATTCTTCATCTTCAATTCCTTGAATATATAACGAAACATTAACAGTCTTTCCTGATTCCATTTAATAATATTAATTATAATTAATAAATTAAAATATCAATTTTTATATATAATGTCTGAAAAATATAATAATAAATATAAATATTTATATAAAAAATATAAACACAAATATAGTCTCCTTAAAAACCAAGTATATGGTCAATTAGGCGGTAATCCCAACCCCCTTAATTACGCTCCACAAAAGGATAATTTGCCTAATTTGGTACCAAATACATTGTATGATAGTTCTTCTCCTCCTCCTGCTCCTGCTCCTCCTGCTACATGTAAAACAGGAGTATGTCCTGTAGCTTTAGATGCTTTTATAAAACCAGAATTAAGTGCAAAACCATCACCACCTGGTAAAAAATAAATTAGACTATATTAAATAAATTTTTATTGTTAAGATAATATTCAATATTTGGAAAATTACTATTATTTAATAAAAATCTTTCATATGAATAATTAGAAATAGTTTCTTTTACTTGTTTAACAACATAATCCCATTCTTTACCAAAATATAATAATGTATGTACTTTACTATCAATAACATACACTATTACATTTTTAATATAATTAGTATTATAATGAATTGGAAAATATGATGTTAATTTGTTAACATCAATATTATAAATAATGCTCATTTGATTATTAGCATAATTATGATAACCAATATAATTACTAATATTTTTAACTAAAGTATTATAACTATCAGGCTTATTAAATAAAGGTTTAATAACACAATCAATATGATACATATTTTTATAACCTTTCTCAAACATTACTGAGAAATATAAAGGTTGACTTATAAAAAATACTAAATTTAACTTTTCTTCTGGAGTATTTTTTGTAATTGGTTTCATTAAAGATGATTTTAATAATTTAGCCCATTCAAATGGATTTATTTTAGTAAATCTTTCATCATATTCAATATTTGCAGTATATACTGATAATATTAAAGTAATCAAATTATTAAAATAATTTAATATCGTACTATAATTTAAAAAATTATCATTGCAAATTTTTATTATTTTATCTTTATTTTTTAATAAATCTTCTTGTATAATATTTTTAAATTTATTAGATGCTTTTAACCAATATAAATATCCCAAATTATTATCTAATCTACCATTATTTTTAAGATTTGTTATTATATCAATTGAATCTTTGATTTCATATAAATTATTATTATTATAATTAGATACAATAATATCAAATTGATTTTTAAATTTATTAAATATTGTTTTATTATTAAAAATATTAAATATAATAAGGTCTTTTAATTGTTCTCTAATTGTTCTACAAATATAATATATTGATGTAATGTCTGAATCTGAACCAAATATATTTAATACTTCTGTATAATTTAGTTTATTATTATTAGACATTATTAATGATGAAATACTACCATTTAATGTATTAAGCATACTTATAATTTCACATCCTTCGTATAACATATCATATCCACTTAGTAAAAATAATATAACAGCATTTTTATCATTTAATTTAGTAATACTAATAATTTCATTTATTTTATCAAAATATATTGTTTTTAAGAATGTTTCATTATAATTATCTTTAAATGGCATTAAATATAATTTATTTTTTGTAGTAAATTCAAAAAATCTATAATTACTTATCTTAATTTTATTTGTTAAAATATTATCAAAATAAATAATATCACCTAAAATATTTCTAGTAATTTTATATTCAAATGGATGAATTATATATAATTTACAATTTAGATCCATTAATTGAAGATAAGAAAAGCCTTTATAAAATCTATTTAAATATGTTGGATATTCATCATTAGTTAATTCATTGAAAGGATAAAAATAATATGTATTTGGAGGTTTAGTGCATATTAAAAATTGATTCAATATAATATTATACATTATCTTAATAGACCTACTATCAAAAATTTCACTTGTTCTTATAGTTTTTTCTATATTATCATGAAAGTTTTTAAATAAATAAGGATTTATCATATTTTCCATAACAATTTCTGTTTTGTCTGTTAATAATAATTTTAAAAAACCCATATAAATAAAATCTGAGGTTATTTTATATTTTATTTTAACATTTTCTCTTTTTCCTTTTCCATATATGTGATATACATGACCTTCGGAAACTCTACCTACACGACCTTTTCTTTGAATTCTACTTGATTCTGATATTTGTTCTAATACTATATTATATGAATCTGAATCCATAGAATATATATTACTTTTAGCATAACCAGTATCAACAACATATCTTAGAGTATCAATTGTAATTGAAGCTTCTGCTACATTTGTAGCAACAATTATTGCTCTTTTATAAGAACCATTAGGAACATCATTTATATTTTTCCAAGTATCATTCCATTCATTTGATATATTTGTTTTTTTATTTCTTATTTTTGATATATTTTTATCAATATCTTCTATCATTTCCTTATATTTTATATTCATTCTAGAATAAAAAGGAAGTGCTATTACATGAGGTGGTGTGATTTTATTTAATTCGTCTACAGCCTGTTTAATATCTTCTTCACCTATGGAAAATAATAATATATCTCCTATATCAGATTTATTACAAATATTTAATATAGTTTGATAACTTTTCTTTTGTGCTAATTCTGCATTTTTTTTCATATCCGAACCGAATTGTTTCTCTATATCTTCATCATAATATTCATGAATTTTATATGGAAAAGGTTCTTTAGGAATAGAAATATGAACTCTTCTATCTAAATAATATGAATTTATAAAATATTCATCAATATTATTAATAGAAGCTCCTAATAATGGATGTAATACTAATGGTTGTTTAATAGGATGAACTATATTATCATTAACAAGTTTATAATAATTTCTATAAATAGGTTCATCGTCATCCATAGTAGCAGATACAATAATTAATCTAATAGAATTATTATAAATACATGTATTTCTCATCAATGTTAAAATTAAATCCATATTTGTATTATGTTCATGAGCTTCATCTACCATAACAATATCATAAATATTATCTAATGTATAAATAAAATCTTCTTTATTTTTATGGAAAAATTGGAATTTCATTAATGGATTATTTATAAGTGATTCTAATAAAGAACCATCTGTCATCATAGTTAAAGTTAAATGATCATTATATTTTTTAAGATGATTATCATTTGCATGTTTGTATTGTATATAATAAGATTCACTTTTATATTCAATATTTGAATTAAATTTATTTTCAAATATATCTACGCCCATTTCTTTAGCTATTCTTTTTGCATTACCTACAGTTGGTGGAATACGAGGCTGAGTACAAACAATTCTACCATCATTTCTATAATCATACATTTTCAAAGCATATAAACATAATTTAGGAACCTGAGTAGATTTACCAGTACCAGTAGAACCAGTTACATATAATATAGAATGATTTATATAATGATTAAAATAATTAATTTGTGACATCCAATCATTTGCATAAAATGTATAAAAAATTAATTCTGATGTTAATTTATCAATATATTTTTTATTATTATATTCTTTCAATTCATTATAAGGTCTATTTGTTAAAAAATAATTAGCTGTAAATAATTGAGGATTATTATTAAAAAATTCTTTTAAATTTCTTTTAATCATATTATTTTTAATATTTGTATCATTACTTAAAATTTTATTATCAGTTAAATTAAAATTAATATTAAATTCAGATAATAATCCATTATCAGATAGATAATCCCATGCCAAATCATTTTTAATAAAATTCCAAGCATTTTGTAATAATATCATAGTTTTATTATATGTATCATAATCATTAGATTGTTCTTGAATTTCTATATTTTTTTTTATATTTAACCATCTAATTTCTGGATTAAAATAAAATAATAAAAATCCAGCACAATTTTTTTCTGATAAATTTTTAAATATATTACCTTTATATAAAAATTCATATTGTTCTGTAATATTATTTTTTTCAACAACATGACATAAAGATTTTGCTATATTATATACATTTTTCAAATTAATTTTTTTATCATTTGTTTCTATTAAATTAAAAAAATTCATTTTTATTTTAAAATTATCACCTTTAATTGTATATAAATATTTAGAATATGGTGTTAATTTAAATTTATTCAGAGTTTCTTTCAAATAAGTAAATATATCATAATAATCTATTTTACTAAAACAATCAATTATAAGTTGTCTTGATATAGTATGAATTTCACCTGTGTCTAATTCAGGAGTATCCGATGAATATATTATTAAGTTAAGTTCATCTTTGATGTATCTATCTATTAATAATTGATTGGAATAGTTTAAACACATAAAAATAATAATATTTAATAGAATATTACATTCCCAATTAACATCTAAATATGTTGGAATATTATTTGATAAATTATCAATACATGTTTTAATTGATTTTTCAAATTTATTTTTATCATCAACACTTAAGCTATAATAATCTGTATTTTTAATAATAACTCCAATATTAATCATTTTAGTTAAATATTGAATCATATAAAAATATTGTCCCTTTACTTTTTGACAAAATATAGTCCATTTTATTTTTTTAATAGAATTATAATAACCATTAGCCATTACATTATAATAATCACCTAAATATAATCCATTACTTCCTCTAAATGTATTCCATAATTCATAATAATTACTAATAATTAAATCTGGTTGTAATAAAGAACTGATTTTATTAATATCATTTATAGTTACTTTATATAGATTACTTTTTTTATAATCAACCATAGGTATTATATTTATCCAATTAACATATAATTTACCATTTGTTATTTTAATTGTTTCTAACATTGATACGAAATTATTTTCAATACAATCATAAATAATATGTTGATTATTTTCATATAAATTTAATAAAGTTTCATTATTATCATTTAATAATCCTAATGCAAAATTACTATAAGGGAAATATTGTTTAAGAATATTTTTCCTTTCTTGTGTTAAAATTCTATTACTAACTGTTGGTATATTTTTATCATCTGATTTAAATATAATATCAGTTAAATTGATTATTTTATCAAAATTATTATCACCAATATAAGGAATTAATGTTAAAACTAATGATGATATATCTCTTGAATTATTTTTAGTCCATTGTTTATATCCATTTATTTTAGAGAAATTATATTTTATACTTATGTCTTCTATTAAATATAATGTCAATTTATGTAAAATATTCATATCATATTTATTTAATAAAGGTAATAAATATTGTATTGATTCAAAGATTTCTGATTTAAAATATTCTTCTATAAATATAAACTTATATTTATCAATTGCTGTAATTAATGTATTTATCATTATATTAATACATAAATATTATTTATCTATTTATATATAATAATTATGCCAGGCTCATTTATGCAGTTAGCTGCATTTGGGTTACAAGATATATATTTAGTCGAAGAACCACAAATGACATATTGGAAAAACTTATATTTCCAACATACAAATTTTGCAATTGAAACAATTAATCATACATTTAATGGAACCCAAGATTTTGGTAATTTAATTTCATGTAAAATACCAAAAGATAATGGTGATTTAATGGGACGATCTTATATAAGAACAACTATTAGTAATATAAATAGTACTATTAATAGTAGTTCATGGGAATGGGCTAATAAAATAAATAATGCATCTAATTTTAATGATATATATAGTCAAACCATTAAAATTTCTCCAGATAATACATTTGCTATTGTTACAGGATTTTTTAGTGGAGAATTAAATATTAACAATACTATAATTGGAGATGTTAATAAATCGTCTATATTTGTAGTTAAAACAGATATTGTTACTGGAAATATTATATGGATTAAAACTGCTACAAATAATAATAATATTGATACAGGTATGAATTTCATGGATGTATTTATAATGAATGATAACTCTATATTATTAACAGGATATTTTCATGATATCATTAATTTTGATGCAATATCATTAAATTCTTTATCAATACCAAATAATTATAATAGTTTTATAGTAACATTATCAAGTAATGGAACTACTTGGAGTAATATTATACATATTGAAAGTACAGACGAATGTATATCAAAAAATATTGTATATATTAATAATAATATATATATAGTCGGTGATTTTAATTTAAATTTGACTATTAATGGAAATACTATTTTATGTAATGAAAGAACAAATGGTTTTATTTGTTGTATTAATTCACAAACAAGTAATGTTGTATGGTTAACTAAATTAAGTGGATTAAATTTAGACATAAATTCATTTGTTAAAATTTCTACGATTACAAATAATGATAATAATATAATAGTAACAGGTATTTTTAATATGCAAATTAATTATAATATCAATAGTTTAAATTCAAAAGGTAAAAGTGATGTTTTCATAATTAGTTTAAATTTAGATAGTTCATTTAATTGGATTAATCAAATAGGAGGTAATTTAAATGAATACACTTCAACTGGTTTTAGTAGTTATAATAGTAAATGTATAAAGATTTTAGAAAATAATAGTATTGTATTAATCGGAGTATTTTTTAGTAATTTAGTTGAGTTTGGTAACACATTAACATTAAATGGAGATGGTAATAAAAATACATATATTGCACAGTTATCTTCTACTAATGATTGGCTATGGGCTATTAAAATAGATAATCCGGAAAATTGTATAAATACATGTCCATCTTCTATATTTTCAAACAGTATAAATAATACTTTACTTATAACAGGTAGTTTTGGTAATCCAACTTATACTATTGGTAATACTATATTAACAAATTATGATAATAATTATACAAGTGATACTTATATTATAAATGTTGATTATGATGGTAATATATTATGGGCTATTAGTATTGGAGGTAGTAATAGTGATTTCCCAGCAAATATAGATATATCAAATGATGGAGAATATGCAATAGTAATTGGTTATTTTAATAGTTTAGCTATGCACATTGGGGATTATACATTATATAATCATACTAGTTTTACAAATACATATATTGCAAAATTAGATTTAACAGTTATTTCACCTATTAATAGAATTGGATTTCAAATATTAAATTATGTTGAACTTAGAATCGGCGGTAAAACAATAGATAAACATTATTCAAATTGGATGTATATTTGGTCAGAATTATCTCATAATACTGATATGAAACAATTATTAGATAAAATGGTTGGCGGATATTCTGATAATAATTCAAGCTACGATTTAAATATTCCTTTATTCTTTTCATATTGTAGACATTATGGATTAGCAATCCCATTAATAAGTTTAAAATTTCATGATGTTGAAATTTATGTAAATTTAGAAAATAAAACAAATATATTTGGTTCTGGTTCAACAGCGACTATTAATAATATAGAGTTATGGATTGATTATTATTTTTTAGATGCAAATGAAAGGCAAACATTTGCAGAGGCAAGTCATGATTATTTAATAGAAACAGTGCAATATCAAGAAGAATATATTATTAATAATGATACAAATCTTGTTAAATTAGATTTTATTCATCCTGTTAAATTTTTAGCATGGGGTGTTAAAACACCTAATAGTAATATATTTGATTATACTGATACTATTTCAAATGCATCTCCTATATCTTGTTTTATAGAAGGTCAATTATTTTTTAATAATAGAGATAGATTTGAAATCAAACCTTTTAATTATTTTAATTATATTCAACCTTACCAACATTTTAGAGTACTACCACAATTAGGAATTAATGTATATTCATTTTCACTAGAACCAACTAAAATAGAACCATCAGGTACTTGTAATTTTTCTATGATTAATAAACCTAGTTTTAATATTAAAACTAGTGCAAATGGTAATCTATTAATAATATATGCAGTTAATTATAATGTATTAAAAATACAAGATGGTATGGGAGGATTAGTATTTACAAATTAAAACTGTAATTTTATAATTATTCTTATTCAGATTATAATTTTAAAGCATTCATAATGTAAATTTCAATGAGTTAAAAAATAAAATTTATTTTATTTTTTAATCATTCTTATTCAGATTATAATTTAATGTAAATTTCAATTTAACTACGTTAAATTATTATTAATATTATTAATTCTTAAAAATTAAATCTTTGATTTAATTTTAAAGCATTCATAATGTAAATTTCCAATTTATTGGTTCAAATATAAACTCTTCAGTATCAAATACTTTAGATAATGCGCCTTTTGGATAATTATATGCTATATTTATATTCAAATCACTATATCTTTTTGTTGCTATTTTTAATATATTATTTATAATAATTTGATGTGTTACTATTAATATATTATGATCTTTAGTTATATGTTCTCTAATTAATCTACTTAAAAATGCTTTTACACGTACACTTACTGCTTTTTCATTTTCTGGATATATATGATTTATTGGATCTAATATACTAATATAATTTGTATTACAATTAAATTGTTCTGCAATATATGTAGGCAAGTTTATTTTATATGATTCTACAGGTATTAATCTTGGATGTTGTATTTCTGATAATGAATGTTCTGCATTAATTTTAATACCACTTTGTTTAGAGTATGGATATATTGTTTGTAGTGTTCTTATAAAAGGAGAACTAAAAATATAATTTATATTATGTTTATTTAATATATCAATTAATTTTATAGAATTATTCAAACCATCTTCAGTTAATGGAGAAAAAAATGTTCTATCCATTGTTCTATCTTCATGTCTTAAAATATATATTTTCATATTATTTGTATAGAGATTTAATTTTATCTATACAAATATAATTTAGTTATGTGATAGATACGCTCAAAGATGTTAATAACAATTATTGTTGTGCGCATTGTACACCTGGACCTTCTGGAACATCATCATTGTTAGTTTCCATTTCGGGTTCTTTATGTTCAATCTCTTTAATTTCTACATGGGTTAATTTATCTTCATTCTTTAAAATATTTTGTTCTTTTTGATATTCAGATAGATGAGCCTTTATTAATAATTTCTTTAAAATATTATTTTCTTGTTCGTCAAGTCTTTCTAACTTAGGCATATAAGTTGTAATATGTATATATAAATCACCTCCCATTCCTTCATTTTTAACTAAGAATGTTGTATTCATATTAGATAACATTTTATCTTGTGTTATAACTAATTGACGACCATCTAAATGTTTAATTAATTTAGTAAAACCAAATAATGATTGAAATAATCTTAATCTTATATCAATATGTAAATCTTTACCATTACGTTTAAATGTTTCATGTGGTTTTTCTTTAATAATAACTACTAAATTACTCTTGCCATTCTTATAATGATTTCCCATATGTTCTATTACTAATTTATTATTATTTTGTAGTTTCTTATTTAATAATAATTCAAATACCTTATCCTTAATTAAAAATTTATTACCATGACATTCTTCACATAAATTATTTTTGCTAGGCTTTTCACCTATTCCTCCACAATCTTCACATGGCACAACAAATTGTTGAATCATTGGACCTTGACGAATCATTTTAACTGTTTGACCTTTACCTTGACATGATTTACATTCATTTGATTTTCCATCCTTTGAACCTGTACCATTACATTTATGACAATAATGTTTTTGAGTATAATTAATATTAACTTTTTTACCTTCGAATAAATCTTCTAATGTGACTGCTTTTTCAACTACACAGTCTTCATTATTTTGCTGACGTCTACCTCCAAATCCAGGCATACCACCAAATCCGCCAAAACCCGGCATTCCTGGCATGCCTGACATGCCACTAAACATACTTCCAAAAATATCAGCAGGATTAAAACCACTCATATCTGGCATATTTTCTCCATCCATTCCAAATTCATCATATTTTTGTCTTTTCGCAGGATCGCCTAAAATACTATTAGCACCCGTAATTTCTTGAAATTTTTTAGTAGCTTCTTCTTTAGTCTCAGGCGGATGTCTATCTGGATGCCATATTTTAGATAAATCTTTATAAGCTTTTCTTATTTCTTGTTCTGATGCATCAGGTTTAATTCCTAATATATCATATAATTTTGTATCTCTTACCATTAAATTAATATAATATTTTTATGTTTATATAAAGATAAATTTTTATAATATTAAATTAGATACCGTCAAGTGCTTAATAACTTCAATATGTATTTTTGTTTATGTGCTACTTCAGATAAAGAAAAACTTACATGATTATAAGATTCTCCATAATTAGGTGCTACTATAAAATATTGTTCTTTTAATTCATTTGATAATATTGTGATTGGTGGATTATTTGGTCTAGTAGTATTAGTAATTGTTATCCATACTTTGTCATCATCGGAACGATACATTTCAGATATTCTATATACATCATACTCTAATATTTCCGTACCACTACCACCGTAGGAAGATTCTTTTTTATTAATAGCTTTTGCACCTACATTAAAAAAGAATCCTTGATTATCAATGTGTAATGAAATTACACCTGGTTTATTAGATGTATCCCAATCTGTATTTTTTGGACAACCTTCTGATTTTATAGTATAAAATTTATTAAATTCTTCCATAGATAAAAAAGAACCATCCATTAATGTAATATAATTATCACTCATAACGCAAGTTTTACTTTTTTTCCCACATAATTCTACAATTCTAGTTAAATGGTCTTTATATAAAGGATTAAAATTTCCTTTTACACACATACCTGGTTTTAAATCATTATAGGTAATATTTTTAATAGAGTTTTTTAAAGCCGTATATTTATCTTTATATTTTCTATATAAATATTCATAATTTTTATCCATATATAATTATAAAGATAAAATTATAATTATTATAATGAATGTTTTTATAGAGGGAGATAGAACTCAATTTGTATCAAAAGGTGCTATTGATAGATTTAAGAAAGAAGTTAAAGAAGTTAGTCATACAGATTTAATTGATAATTCTAAATATCTTAAGGAAGGTTTTTGTTTTAATTTTGTAAAGAAAGATAATGATATTACTGCATCTATTGTATCTAAAAAAATGGAAACTGATTATAAAGAAAATCTAGATATTAAAAGACAGCAATTACGTGAAAAACTTAATATGATTAAACGTTCGCGTTCTGGTGAGGCATATAAACATTTAGAGAGTTTAAAGAGAACAGTTCCAGAAAAAATTTACAAGAGCTATAGTCATTTAATGAAGAATTACGGTTTACCCAATATTCCAGCTCCAGATGAAGTAATTAATAATATTGAAAAATATAGAACTCAAATAGCTACAGTCATGGGACTAACAACTCAAGTATGTAATATAGGAGGTGCAAGCAATGCAATTAAACATTACTTTAATTCATTAGGTCAATTTTTAGGAATTGAACCAATTAACATGAGTAATCAAATGGCTGAATTACAAAATCAAGCAGGTTTAATGACAACTAAGACTGAACATAATTCAGATACAGAAGATGAAGATGAACCTCCTGAATTAATAGAAACAAATGAAAATTAACTGTTGTTCACAGCTTATATTCGTAATCTTCGATTTTTGCGAATGGAACTATGGTTAATTCATTTTAGCTTTTATTCTCATTTGACATTTTTTCCCACAGTATATTTGATCTAAATCTATTTGTTCAACTATAAAGTGAATAACCATTCCAATTATAAAAAAAGTTATATAAGTTTTAATATTATTATATTTATTTCTTTGGTCTTTTTCTATTATAATATTTATAGTAATTATTCCAATAACCATTGCTATAAAACCGATTCCTAAGTAGGATATTACATCAATACTTGTATTATTATCAGATATCATAAATATATAATATCTGATATAAAAAAAATCTTTATGAAATATGATTAATTATTATCTAAATCATTAGTTTCTTCCATCTGTTCATCTCCAGATGCAGATTCAATTTCTTTCTTAAACTTTGCGCCATTATAACCAATATTCTGACTATATTTAAGCTTAAGCACTTTATCAAAATAATCATATAATGCTTTAGTTTTTGGTAAAGTAGAACCTTCGTGTTCATTCTTGTACCACATTTTAAAGTGAGTATTAAGATCTTTCTTCTTAATAAGATCTTTCTTGTTATTAGTAATGTCAATATTAGTATCATAATAATCACGGAATACATCTTGTTCACGACGATATTGCATAGTGCTTGATAATACTTCTTCTGGTTCAACAAGTTTATTATCAACATCATACATTGTTGTGTAAATATGAATTAAATAGCTAGCGAAAGCTGGCGCCCATTGACTAATCTTATCTTTTAATGTTCCATCTAATTTAAATTCATAAGGATTAGCAGGATCTGGTTTTTCAACAAATTTAGACATAAAATCAATAACACGAATACGACGCCATGTACCACCATCAATACTTTTAATTTCAGGTAATTCATTAGTTGTCATAAATTGTTTTAATTGAGGACGAATTTCAATAGGATCAGAATATAATCCACGAACCATAAATTTATCATTACCTGATAATTCTTTAAAAATACCTACATTAATCTCTTCATCTGTGCCTGGTTCTTGATATACACCACAACGAACACCTTTCATACGAGCTAATTCAGGAGAAGCTGCATTAGAGGAATTACGTTTACGAGTAATAATAGTAATTGGACATGAAATATAATAGTCACCTAATGCTTCAGATACTAATTGAAACGTTAATGATTTACCATTACTACCACTACCGATGCAAAAGATAAATACTTCTTCACGATTTTCACCACTTACACATGTAGATAAACGAGTTAATAAATACTTACGAACGCTTTCAATTGGCATAACTTGTTCAAAGAATTGTTTAATATGTTTAGCATAAGGATTATTATCATTCCATTTAATATATTGATGATTAGTAGACATAGATATATGGTCATCTGGTTGGCCTGGACGAAATTTCTTTAATTTCAAATCATAAACACCATTTTCAAAACCAATCAGATGATGGTTTTCATCAAGACGCTTAATAAACTGGTCATCGTAAAAGATATATTTAGCTTCTTTCATAACCTTTTCTTTAAAATTAATATCCATCAAACATTCTGCAATCTTTTGAAAATGATTAGACTGGTCTAAAAATGTTTTCTTTTCATTAGTAGAATCCATAGCTTTTTGACTGAATTCATGACCCATTTGAATATAATTATTTGCAAATTCACTACTCATTAATGTAATAAGTGTACCACCATTAATACATTTGTGCCAACGATGGCTTGCATAATGATACCAAATATTATTCTTAACATCGGCACAAACAAATTTGTCAAAATACTTAGAATAAAGTGCTTTAGCAATCATGAAAGTGTTACTAACAGAATTTTTTTTTAAATAATTTTCAAAATCTTCTTTAATAAATTTTTTATATTCTTCAGGACTATCTTCTTTGGCCCATAACATAAGAGACCGTAATGTATAACCATCGTCTTTCATATTAGACCAAGTCTTTTCACATTCACCTTCTTGAAATTTCTTTGATTGACGAGAAAATTGAACCCATGTATCAATTAATGAACGATGAGTATTATGAAGAGCCCATCCTACACGAAGCCATTCGTGATAATTATCAGCACGTTTAGCTAATAACATTTCAGTCATTTTCATTGCTTTCTCAATCATTTCTAATTTATCTTCAGGAGGAATATCAATAATTTCAGATTCACTATCAATAACTTTTGTATTATTTTTACGAATATCATGATATAAACTATCAATTTCTTTACTATCAATCTTTAATTTAGTTGCATTTTCTTGTGCCCATTTTGATTCACGAAGACTTAATAAACGTGTTAATTCATATTTATCACTATAAGTATCCAAATTAATATCTTCATTATTAATATCATAAACATGTGTTAAAATATAAGGTTCTCCACTTGGTTTAGCACAACCATACATTAACCATGGATTAGTACTAACAATTTTATCATCTAATACAGAGCTATTATTTGAAAAATGAGAAAATAATTCTTGTTCCATGCATTCTTCATATGCATTCTTAAAAATAATATGACGTAATTTAGTATCAGCTACAATATTAGGGAAAATCATATGAATACCGTCAGATAATTCACCATTTTTTTCACCTGTTTTTTCTTTTTCAAAAAGGAAACATTCCATATCATTATCTTTAACTTTAAGAAACTTATTAATACAATTACGATAAATACCAATAATCTTAAAAATAAAATCATTATCATATAAATGAGAAATACTATCATCAGAATTATTTTCATCATTATTATCAGTTTTTGGCATACGAATATCAATATCAATCATAATCGGGGCATATTCTTTAATCTTTTCAGCAATTGAAAAATATATCCCTTTTTCAAAAGCTTTTGATACAAGTTTAGCCAATATTTTTCTTTGCTTACTATCAACGAAATTAAATTTACCTGGAAAAGTAATACCTCCCATGCTAACATGGGTATAATCAGTACCACCTTTGGTAGTACGGTTCATATTAAGTAACTCTTCTATTTGTTGCTTAATCTTTTTGGCATCATCCTTGGAAGTCATATATTATATAATGTAAAGAATGTTATTTTTAAATATTAATTTTTCAAATTTTTATAACGTTTAGTTTTACAGCTATTTACATGGAATTATACAATTAATATCATATGATTATATGATAAACATATGGTATTAGGACTAAAAATAAAAAACTATATATTTTTATAATTATTATGACCAAAGGTCTATAAAGTTCTTTGTCTTAATAAATCCAAAAAATAATCGGAGCCAAGTACTAATATTATAAACGCGACAACGAATGTAATAACTATATGCATTGTAGATAATGCGTCATTTGTTTGGAATTTAATAGTTAAAATAAATTGTATAATAAGAATAAGTAAAACAGGAATTGCGGCATATCCTAATTGTTTAGATATTTTATTAAAATATGTATTACCATAATATATTAATCCAATCAATATAGTTATAATAATTGATATTATTCTAAATATTTTATTTGTTTCCATATATATAATATTATAATAAAAAAATTGATTAAAACATAATTTATTATTATATATAATATAATAATGAATAGCGATGATGAAGATATTATCTTAGAAACAGAAGATGTTGAGGTTGAATTAGAAAATGATGTAGAAGAAGCTAATTATGAAGAAGAAACTGTTATAGAACAAGATATAGAAGAAGATGAATTTATTGAGATGGAAAATAATATTCCTATTCCATCTGATATTCAAGTAATAGAACCGACAAAAAGAACATCTAAAAATAAAATGACACGTTATGAATTTGTTCGTATAATCGGTGAACGTATTATGCAATTAACAAAAGGAGCTAAACCTTTAATTAAACAATCAAAAGAATCTGAAAGTTTTACATATAAAGAAATTGCATTAGAAGAACTTAAAACAAATATGATTCCATTTAAAATTCGTCGATTTGTAAAAGATCATTATGAAATTTGGAATATAGATGAATTAAATAAAAAACATTTAGAAAATTTATTTAATTAAATATTTTATTATACTTTCCAACTATTATAACAAACTGTGCAAATATAATTTGTTAAATATGAATCTTTCTCGCGGAAAAAAACAGCCTCTTTATTACTTTTATCTTTATGAGTAATACAATTAATATTTTTACAAATATAGTCTTTAGTTCGTGGATAAATAGGATTTAATGTTAATAGTTTATTATCATCAATACTTCTATAAACACTATATACTGAATCAACATTCATTTGATATAATTTAATAGTTTCTTTAATTTTTTTACTATAATTACAGTTATTGCATTTAAACATAATACCTGTAATATTATCAGATGATTTATCAAATAAAACATTTAATTTTTCTTTATCATCATCTGATAATTTTTCATATAATTTATTATTCTCTAAATCTTCAAATTTAAAATCAGCACTATATTCTTCTAAAGTTTTATTAGAGCCTAGTTTTTTAATAGCATTTTCAGGTGTATCTAATTTAACTCTTGTGTCTTCTGATTGAATAGATTTAGAAATATCAAAGCTATAATTGCATTTTTGACAGAAATACATATTAATATAATATATATTATAATAAATTATGTTTTAATCAATTTTTATTAAATAAATTGATTAAAATTACTTTGATATAAGATTATACTAATAACAAACAATCTTTGATTGTTTTGTTATAAGAAAAATTGAAAATATAATTATTAGACATACATCTTAAATGTTAATATGACAATGAACAATGCAACTGAAATTATCAATCACTATGGTGGTGGTGATGACTATGAAGAATCTTATGAGTCTGTAGTAGGCTAATAACATTCTGCTAATAACATTCTGTTTATACATTCTGTTAATAACATTCTGTTTATAACATTTTGTTAAAACCAATCGTTTTCTAACAAATCTTTAATACTTGGTCTATGATTTGGATATAATTGTAGCATTGATTCTAATAAATTAACTATTTTAGGATTATTTATATTGTGTTTTTCTAATTTATCTTTTAATTTATCCTTAATTGATTTTGTTTTATCATCGTATTTAATATTCATTAATTTTCCATCTTTGAAATATTGTTTATATCGTGATGTTTTAATTAAAAAATTCTTATAAAACTCTCCACATAAATTTATCATCATTTCTAAATGATAAAAGTCTGTATTACCTCTACTACCTGAATGAGGATCGAATAATATTTCACCTGTAAGTAATTCAAATAACATACAACCTAGTGCCCATATATCTACTTTACTAGTACAATCGCCCATTAATATTATTTCAGGTGCCATATAATATCGTGTTCCAAAACTATCATTAAATTGTTCTGATTTATGACAAAAGAAACCGAAATCAGTTATTTTAATTAGAGGATTCTGAATATAATTATCATTGCATAAATATTGAGCATTTGAATTATTTTCATCTTTTGGTATAGAATCCATTATTTGTTGATGAATCTTTCTTCTTATATTATGTTTGGTTTCTGTATCTAGTTTTTTTGTTGTTTTAAGATTTGGTTTAGAATAAATAATAAAATCTTGTTTAGCTTTTGCATATAATGATGGGAAATCTGCTTTAATATAATGTTCAATAATATATTTATCTCTATCATTTAATCCTGTTAATAATATATTATCTGGTTTAATATCTCCATGAAATCCTTTCATTTTGTAGTGAATAGTAGATAAACCCTCTAAAATTTGTTTAAACATTTTTTTAACAATTTCTTCTGGATAACCATTTTTATATTTACCTTTTCTACCTAATCCGTCTAAATTTCCACAACATAAATTATAAGCAGAACATATGTATTTTCTTTTTTCTTTATCTACTGTTTTAGTTTCTATAAAAACATCTTTTAATTTATTAATATATTTTTCATCATCTGGTATTTTTTTAATAATTCTTATTTCTTCAATACCTTCCTCGTAATCATCATGATTTTGAACTTTCAATGCATAAAATTTAGAATCATTTATATTATATGCTAACCAGACTTTGGAATAAGACCCTTTTCCTAACAAAGTAATTATATTATAATTACTAATTATATCATTTGTTAAATCCATATTAGATGACTCACTTGAATATTCACTAGAAGAATACTCTAATGAATCATAAGAAACACATGAAGATTCGTAATCTTCTTCCATTATATGTAAATAAATGATTCTTTTTTTAAATATATATTATATAATATATAATCTCTTGATTATTAATGTCAAAAGGAACAAGGAAAATTAAATGTTTAGGAAAAGAAGTCAAACCAGATGAATATTATATACATCCAATTACATTAGCTTTAGGTAAAAATAAAAATAATGTTGATATATGTCCATCAGAGATATATTTCGATAAAAATTCTAAAGGAGAGTATAAAACAAAAACTATAACTAAACCTGATAAAAAAATATCAGAGCGTGATGTACAAACATTCATGGCTTTACCATATTTAAAATTAGATCCAAATCAAGTATTAAATATATATAAAATAAAAACAGTTGATGATATAGTTAATTTTACAATGAATAGTATTAATGAAAAAAAAGAATTTGAAACAATAAATAGAATAATAAATATTTGGATAAGAGAAAATCTAGAAGATTTGAAGGAAAATCACAATGTATTAGAAAAAATTTATAAAATATTAGGGAAACATTATAATAAAAATATTGATGTATCTAAATTATCCAAATGGATTGAAAATATTAATTATGATGATTTTAATTATAATTTTTTCTAACTGCATTTGTTTTATATGAGATTCAAAATAGTATAATTATATAAATAATATAATAATATAATTATAATGTCATTATTTGAAGATTTTAATTGGAAATTTTATGTAAATTATTATTCAGATTTAAAAGAACATAATATTAATACATTTGATAAAGCATTTAATCATTGGAAACTATTTGGAGAGAAAGAAGGTAGAATATGTAATTTTAATTGGTATGATTATGATATTGATATGGATAAAGCTACTGAAAAATGGATGAGTAATAATATTAATAATATTATTAATAATAATTACGTTAATGATATAGTTAATAATTTAGATATTAAAATCACATCTGATACTAAATTATGTTTGTTTGCAACATATTATAATAATATAAATGAAATATTATTATATGCAAAACAAATAGCCCCATATATGGATTATATAATTATATTATCAAATAAACCTGTTAAATCATTTGGTAATATTTATAATTTATTATATACTGATAATATTGGTTTAGATTTTGGTATTTATTTACGTGTTTTTAAATCTTTGAATTTAAAAAACATACCGAAAGAATTATTATTAATAAATGATAGTTGTATTGTTCAAAATAATTTTAAAAATTTTTTTAATTGGAGTAAAAAATATAATAATTGTTTATTAGGATTGACTGAAAATTATGATATAAGTCATCATATTCAAAGTTTCTTTTTATATTTTAAAGGTACTGTTGTTAAAGAATGTTTATATTTTATGAATCGTTTTAATTTTAATCAGTTAAGAAAAGAAAGACACACAATTGATTATTACAATAATTATGTACATAAATATTATAATATAAATGTAGAAAATGGATATAAATTTTATATTATTATTAAATTTGAAATAGGTATATCAACTTTTATAAAATCATGTACAGATAAATATAATATTGAATCATATATTAAATATAATGAAAAAACAATATATAATAGTCCTGATTATTATTTAAATATATTACCTATTTCAAAAAAAGATATTATTTATAAAGATAAAGAACTATATAAAAAATTTCTTTTAATTAGAAAAAATAATGGATTAATTATTATATAAATAATAATATATGAATACATTTTATCCTACACCTGTTTTATCACCACATCCTATTGTATCATTAAATTCTAGCACATTACCAGTTGTAAATCAAAATACTAATAAATTAGAAATATTACCATTATATACCCAACCAATAACATATGTACCTACAACATATAGATATCAAGATATAAATAATGATAAAAATTTACAAAATTTAGAAATTACTTATTTTTTGGATAACACTATTGATTGGATGAAATATGACAGTAGTTTTTCAAAAGTAAAAAAATATTTATCAGTTTTAAAAGGCGAAAATGGTTATGATATTATACATAAAATATTAAGAATGTATGTAAAACAAAATCACACAAATTGGTATGATTTAAAAGCACAAAAAATTTTAGTTAAACAATATATAAGACATAAACTAAAACAATTATAATTTTAACCACAGGTCTATTATAATATTTATTATATATAATTAATATTATAATGGATTTTGATTGGAAATTTTATATTAATTATTATGGAGATTTAAGGAAAGCAAATATAAATACAGAAGACTTGGCACGTAAACATTGGATAAATTTTGGTAAAAAAGAAGGAAGGATAGGGTCTAATCCAATTAAACAAAATATTAGTAATGAATGTGAATTCGATGATAAATTTTATAGTGCTATGTATCCAGATGTTAGACATAAATTAAAAACACGTCAAGAAATGTATAATCATTGGAAAAATGAAGGTAAGAATGATAATAGAGTGTGTTGTATTAAAAAAATGCAGCAAACTGTTGAAAATCATGAGAATATTATAAATAAAGAACATTCTATTTATAAAATAAAACAAGTAGATAAAAATCAATTAAAGAAAATTAATATATTAATTAGAACAAGTAATAGACCTGAATCATTTACTAAATGTATTAATAGTATATTAAGTCAAAAATATGATAATTATAATGTAATAATATGTTATGATAAAGAAGAAAGTAAATTATATTTAGATAATTACAAAGATAATGAAAAAATAGAATATTTTTCAATTAATATAGTTAATCCAAATAAATATAAATTTAATTTATATTGTAATCATTTAATGGATAAAGTAACAGATGGTTATATAATGTTCCTAGATGATGATGATATATTATGTCATGATTTAGTATTAAATATAATAAATGATCATTTAAAAACAGAAAATGATTTATTAATTTGGAGATTTATGAGACCTGATAAATTAATATATCCAAAAAATACTAATAATATAATATTAGGAAATATAGATACTACTAGTTTTTGTTTTCATAATAAATTTAAAAATTTACATAAATGGGGAGATAAACAATGTGGAGATTTTCATTTTATAACTGGTTTAATCAAGAAAAAAAAATTTAATATCAATATAATTTCTTATATATTAACAAGAACTAGTTATAATAATAAAATCGCAAATTTCGGTAATTAATTATAATTATATAATTATTAATATATAATTATTATGAATATATCTGATGAATATAATTTTCTATTTAATAAAAATTTAAATGTATCTATAAATATTAATACTAATGATATTCCTAATAATAATCTACCAATTTGTAATACAAAATACACTCTTATTGATTCTGGAGAATTAAAAGAACCTATTTATCCTAATGATGATAATGTAAAATTAATTATATGTACATGTTGTTATAAACGTCTTGAATTAACTAAATATTGTATTACTCAATGGCTCAAAAGTAATATATATAAAATTATTATAGTATATTCATTAGATGAAGATTTTAAAAATTTAGAAAATATTGACCCACGGATTATTTTAATTAAATATAATAATTTACCATTAAGTAATAAATGGAATACAAGTATTATTACTGCTAAAAAATATAATCCAGATGCTATAATGATAATGGGTTCCGATGATGTATTTATTGATAATTATATAAATAAAGTAAAATATTTTATAAATAGAGGAGTTGAGTATATATCAAATAATAAATGGATTAATTGTTGTTATTATAATAATAATATAATAATAACACATGTTAAATATCTTAGAAGAGGTGTAGATGATGGTATTGGTTCTGGACGCGTATATAGCAATAATTTATTAAAAAAAATTAATCATAATTTATATTTATTTCAAACTCCAATAAATAAAAAATTAGATAATTTGTCATATAGAAATATAAATAAATTTATTAAAATTAAAAGATATAATATATGCGAATATCCAATTATTTTATTGAAAAATTCTAATGATAATACAGGTATAACTATAAAAGATGATTTTATTGATTATTTGAATAAATATTATAGGTCTAATTTAAACAATTTTACAATTGATAATATATTTATTTATAATTATAATTAATGATATATTTTGATTGGGTCTATTATACAAATAAATATAAAGATTTAACAAATGCAGGTATAAATAATCATGCAACTGCTTTAAATCATTGGATTAATCATGGATTAAAAGAACATAGAATTTGTAATAAATTATTTGAAAAATTTAATTGGAATGAATATTTAAATAAATATCCTCAGTTGAAAACAAAAAATGATGCATTATTAGGTTATTATAAAGAAATAAATAATACTCAAGTTATAAATAAACCAAACCCAAAACCTAAATCAAAAAATACTATATTATTAGATAGAATAAAACAATTAAATTTAAATAATAAACATTTTAATATAAAATTAGAATTAAATTTATCAAATGTTAAAATAAATACTTTACTCAGTTTATATCCAATTAATAATCTTATATCAAGTCCAGTTATTAAACAAATCAAAGATCTTAAATATAAAAGTAATAATGATGTTAAAATTATTATATGTTCTTGTGTTTATAAAAGATTTGAATTATCTAAATTTTGTATATCTGAATGGCTTAAATTAGATGTTTATAAAGTAATTATCGCTTATTCTTTCGATGAAGATTATGATAACTTAAAATCTCTAAAAGAATTTGATATTAACTCAAGATTAGTATTAGTTAAATATCCAAATTTACCATTAAGTAATAAATGGAATCATTCTGTATATACTGCAAAACAATATAATCCAGATGCAATTATGATAATGGGTTCTGATGATATTTTAACTTATTCATATTTAACAAAAGTAAAGTATTATATTAATAGAAGTGTTGATTATATTTCAAATAATAATTGGGCAAATATATGGTATTTTTCAAATAAAATAATGATATCAACAGAAAGATATATTAGTAGAGGCACGGACGATGGTTTAGGTTCTGGTAGAGTTATAAATGCAAGATTATTAAATATAATTAATTGGAATTTATATAAATTTGATAAACCTATAAATAAATGTTTAGATTCAAATTCTTATAATAAAATTAGACAATATATTACATCTAAAGTTTTTGATATAGATGGTTTTTCAATATTATTATTAAAACTAGCAGGTGATAATACAGCAATTACGGTTAAAGATAATTTAACTGGATATATTGAAAAAGTATATAGAACTAATAATTTTAATAAAACAGTTGATAATGTTTATTATATGGATTATAATTAATTATCTTAGTTTATTAAATATAATAATATAATTAATAATATATGACAGAGTATTTTAATTGGCAATATTATGTTAACAAGTATAAAGAATTAGAGAAAGCAAATATAAATACTAAAGAAAAAGCATATGCTCACTGGATTAAATATGGTTTAAAACAAAATAGAATATGCAATATTATATTTGAAGATGTAAATTTAAATGATTATATTAAAAACAATAGACTTAAAATTGTTAATAAAGAACATTTATATATTCATTATTATAAAAATAATAAAAATAAATATATTAATAATTATGAACCAGTTAATCAAGAACCAGTAGTATTGGAACCAGTTAATCAGGAACCAGTCGTATTGGAACCAGTTAATCAGGAACCAGTCATATTGGAACCAGTTAATCAGGAACCAGTCGTATTGGAACCAGTTAATCAGGAACCAGTCGTATTGGAACCAGTTAATCAGGAACCAGTCGTATTGGAACCAGTTAATCAGGAACCAGTAGTATTGGAACCAGTTAATCAGGAACCAGTCGTATTGGAACCAATTAATAAGGAACCAGTAGTATTGGAACCAGTTGTATTGGAACCAGTTAATCAGGAACCAGTTAATCAGGAACCAATTAATCAGGAACCAATTAATCAGGAACCAGTTAATCAGGAACCAATAATATTGGAACCAGTTAATCAAGAAACAGATGAACCTCAAAAAATATCAAAACGACAACAAAAGAAAAATAAGAAATTAGAAGTGATTGAATAGAATGTATAATTAAATTTACGTTATTAATATATTAATATATAAATTATTAATATATTAATGAGTAATTTTTTTGATTGGCAGTTTTATGTGAATAGATATAGTGATTTACAAAAAGCAAATATAAATACAAAAGACAAAGCATATAAACATTGGATTTCTTTTGGGAAAAAAGAAGGTCGTTTATGTAATAATTTAATAATTGATATTAATCAAACTAATTCTAATAATATATTAGATGAGTTAGACAAAAATATACTAAATGAATATTATTTAGATAATAAAAATTCAAAAGATTTTAACGGTAAAAAAATAATAGCAGTTATTCCAGTTCATGGACGGGAATTATTATTAAAATATACTATTAGAAGATTATATAATAAAAATAATTTATATAAAGTTATTTGTGTAGGTGATACCAATAAGGAGAAAGAAGTAGTATTACAAGAAAAGGGTATTTGGGTTGAATATAAAAATAATCCATTAGGTAAAAAATGGAATATGGGTTTTAAAGTAGCACAAATATATAACCCAGATGCAGTATTGTTTGTAGGTAGTAGTGATTGGATTAGTTCAGATTGGTTAGATGAAGCTTATAAATATATTGATGATTTTGGTATAATTGGTAAACATGAATTTACTATGGCAGATATAACAACAGGTGAACTAAAGATGTGTCATTGGCTTGGATATCCAACCCATACAAATAGGAATAAAGAGACAATTGGTATAGGAAGATTAGTAAGTAAAAAATTATTAGATAAAATAGATTTCTTACCTTTTGATAATAATTTAAATAGTAGTATGGATTGGTCCATGTATTGTAAATGTATTAAAAATGATTTCAAAGTAAAAATATTAAATAATGATTCTATATTTTTAAGCGTTTCATGTGATTTATGGATAAATAAACATAAATTTCTTTATCATTATTTAGCATGTTCAAATAAAATAGCATATTTAAGTTTAGATTTAAAAAAAGATTTGAATGAAATTTATTTTAGAACAATATTATTGGATAATGAAAATATAAATAATATATTAAAAGAATTTCCAGAATTAGATGAATTTAAAAATGATTATAATAATGCGGTTAATAATAAATAATATATTAATAAATTATATAATGGAATGTAAAATATGTTTAATGACATCAGATATATCTGAAATTAAAGATGATATTTGTAATTTTTGTATATTACATAAAACAATTGATACAAATTATATAGATTTTGAACCAATTTTAGAAAAAATTAGATCACATTCAAATAATAAATATGATTGTATTACAGGTATATCAGGAGGATTAGATAGCAGTACTTTATTATATACTGCAGTTAAAATATGGAAATTAAAACCACTTGTTATTCATTTTAATAATCATTGGAATACAAAATTAGCAACTGAAAATATGATGAAATTAATTAAAAAATTAAATGTAGATTTTATTGAATATTATGTAAATAAAGAAGAATATGATAATTTAAATAAAGCATTTTTAATGGCGGGTACACCTGATTGTGATATTCCAAATGATATAGCTATGACAAAAATAATGTATGAAACAGCAGAGAAATATAATATAAAATATATATTAAATGGACATTGTTTTAAAACTGAAGGTTCAACTCCATTAAAATGGACTTATATGGATGCAAAATATATTAAAGATGTTTATAGAAAATTTATTAATAAAGAACTAAAAAATTTTCCACTATTTACTTTTACTGATCAATATCATTACTCTCAATTAGGAATAGAACAAATTAGACCATTTCATTATAAAAATGTAGATAGATTTAAATTAGATGAAGAAATGAAAGAATTTATAGATTGGAAATCTTATGGATGGAAACATGGAGAAAATAGTTATACTGATTTTATTGGGTCATATTTATTACCTAGAAAATTTGGAATTGATAAAAGAATTGTTTATTTATGTGCAAAAATTAGAACTGGATTAATTACAAAAGATGAAGCACGTAATATATTAAATATTGAACCATGTTTCGATACAGATATAATAGGAGATGAATATTTAGATTTAATTAATTCTCCAATAGTTGAAAGAGAATGTTATAATAGATATAATTTTAAGGAAGCAAATTGGTTAATATATTATTTATATTTATTAGGAACAGTTCCCTATACATTTTATACTAAATATTCAATTAAATTAGAACAATTTAATTATTCATCAATTGATGACGTAACATTAGATGATTTAGAAATAATTAAAAATAATATAATGAATTCAAAATATAATGATGAAGAATTAGAAAATATAAGACAATTAGTTTTTAAATCTTTTATATTATAATGACAAATTATATAAATACATTAAGTAAATCTTATAATAATAAATTATATTATTATAAAAAAATATTAGAAGACGCTAATAATAATAATATAAAAATAGACGAATATTGGTCAAACTGGTATAATACTGGTGGTTATGAATATGATTTATTAAAAATGAGAAATGAATTAATTTCTATAATTCCATCCATAATTGATTATAGAGGTTCATGTTTAGATATTGGTTCTGGTGATGGTTTTTGGAGTTGGATATTAGCTGAATGGTATGATGTAACGGGTATTGAACCTGTTTCTAGTTGTGTTTATTTATGTAATAAACTAAAAGATTTATTAAGCAATCATACTAAAATAAATACTAATTTTATAGAAGGTGATGTATTATTATATTCTCCCGCAAATAAATATGATATTCTTTTTTGTCGCGCCCCTAATTTTTTTAATTATCCAATGTTATCAGAATATTCAGATGATTTAAAAGATGAAGGGTGTAAAAGATTATACGATTATTGGAGAAACACTCAAACTCCGCAGATAGCACAAGAACTAATAGATAGGTATAATGAAAGAATTGATTATGATACAGTTGAACAGTTTAAACATAATGCAAATAATGCAAGAAATTATTTAAAACATTTAATTGGAATGACCAAAAAATATTTTGTTTTTATATTATCATCAAAAGAAGAATTTTATGGTAAATATTTAGGTCATACATATAATCATCATCCTGATGATGTATATAAATTATTTTCAGAGTTTGGTCAAGCAAGAGTAAGACATATAAATGGATATATTTATGGAGAAATATATCTAAATAATTAATAAATATTCAAATTCTTGAAACCATAATTCAATATTACCAATTAAATGACTATTGTATTTTGTAAATGGTCCATTCCATCCAATTATATTTCTATTAATAAACTTATTACATAAATCAATATATAATGGATGAATTTTATGTCTTTCTACATCGTAACTATATTTTTCTCTATTAATTAAATTATTATCTATCTTTTCTAACAAAATTTCTTTTAGGATTTTCTTAGAATTAATTGTATATTCATCCCATGTTGGATTATTTATATTTTTATAAAAAAATTCATCAGGTGATTTAGATAATGCAATTTCAAAAATATTATGATCTAATAATGGAACACGTGCTTCAATCGAATAATACATATATATAGCATCTGCATTTAATAATAGATCATTTAATAGAAATGTTTTTATTTCTAACCATCTAGGAATATTATTTATTGGTAAATTATCTGGAATATTAATTTCTTTATAAATATTATCAATAAAATTATTTTTATAATCTTCAAATATTTTTTTATATTTATTATCTAATGGTTTAATTTGTGATAAGAATAGATATAAATCTCTTACATGATTTTTAAAACCATTAAATTCTGTTGATTTTATACGCCTATGACCATAAAATAATTCATTTCCACCTATACCTGTTAATAATACTTTATATTTTGAATTTATATATAATCCAGACATATTCATTATGTATGATGCTTTTGTAGGTATTCCCGTAAAATTAATAATTTTTCTTTGTTCATTTATAAATGAACCAATCGAATTATCTAAAAACTCTTTATCTATAACTATTAAATTTTTATTTAATTTATTTAGAATATCTTTTGCATATTTAATTTCACCAAAATCCATTGAAATGAAATCACTTTTATTACTATAATATGCTAATATTGATGAATCAATACCACCACTGTATAATATTGCAGTATTAACATCAGTTGTTTCTTGTAACTCTATTGATTTTTCAATATATTTATTTATATTATCATCTGCTCTATTAAAATTAGGAATATAGTATTTTGTAAATTCCATTTTATTAATATTTAATATATATCCTGCATCTAATCCATGTAACCCTTTAAATAGACTTTCTTTTGATAAACATATACCACTAGATAAATAAGAAAATAAAGAATCAGTATTTATTTCCCATTTTTTATTATTAAGTTCATATAATGTTTTTACAATAGCACCTGGATTTGATGCAAATATAAAAATATCATTATCATTATAATAATAACAATATTTAATACCTATTTTATCTCTAATTATAAATATTTCATTATTAATATTATTGTAAAGACAAATTGCATAAATTCCATTTAATAAATTTAAAGTTTCTTTGATACCTATATAATAAAATAATTGAATTAATACTTCAGTATCAGAATTTGTTATAAAAGTACTATTATATTTTTCAATTAAATAATTTTTAAGTTCTTGATAATTATAAATTTCACCATTAAAAACCATTACATATTGTTTAAAAATAAATGGTTGATTAGACCTAGTATCCAAATCTATAATTGATAATCTATTATGACAAATAGCAATTGAATTATTATTAAAATTATTTATATAATAATTACTACTATCCGGACCTCTATTGATTAAATGTTTAATCAATGTTTGTGCATATTGTTTTATATTAATATTATTATTTTTTATAATAACTCCTGATATTCCACACATTACTTTTTTTTATAATATATATTTGGTTTAACTAATTAACTAATTAACTATATTTATATATATAACTAATGTGTGGAATATCAGGTATTATTTTTAAAAAACCAGAATTAATAAATAATGATATTATTAAATATCTAAATGAATTATTATTTTTACGTGGTCCAGATCATAATAATATTTATATTAGTGAAAATATTATGTTAGGACATAATAGATTATCAATAATAGATTTAGATAATAGAGCAAATCAACCTTTCATTTTTAAAAATTATGTTATGGTTTTCAATGGCGAAATTTATAATTATCAAGAATTAAAACAAAAGTTAATACTCAACTTTAATGAAACATTCACTACTAATTCAGATACAGAAGTTTTAATTAAAATGTTTTATTATTATAATATTAATGATGCTATTAATTATTTAGAAGGTATGTTTTCTATTATTTTATATGATACTTTAAATAAAAATATTTATTTAATTAGAGATAGACTAGGTGAAAAATTATTATATTATTATGAAGATGAAAATATTTTTATAATATCGTCAAATCCAGGATCTATTGCAAAAACTATAAATAAATTTTTTAATAAAATATGGTCTATTAATAAATATGCATTGTTTTATTATTTATCTAGTGGTATGATTCCAACTCGTATGACACTATTTGAAGATATTTATGGATTAAAACCAGGATATTATATTAAATATAATATTAAATATAATATTAATAACTTAGAATATAATAAATATTGGTGTCCTATATTTAATAATGATAATAATTATTATGATTTATTAAATGATTCTGTTAATAAGTGTGAAATAGCAGATGTTGATACGAAAATATTATTTAGTGGAGGAATTGATTCTGGTATTATATCTTTTTTTGAAAATAAATCATCATATATAACTTTACATACAGATGAATTAGAATTATCTAAAAATTTTTTGATTAATTTAAATAAACAAAATAAACAATATATTATTAGTAATGATTATATACTTAATAATTTAGATAGAGCTATCAATGAACATTATAATATTATATCTAATAGTGGTTTATTAACCCGTTCTTCATTTGCAGTTATAATAACAGGATTATATTTAAAAGATTTTTTTCCAAATACTAAATGTATAATATCTGGAAACGGAGGAGATGAATTATTTTATGGTTATAAAATAATGCATATAGATGATTCTAAATATAATGAACATATTAATGAAAAATTTATTTTTAATCAATTTATAATTTCATTAAATAATGAATATGGAGATTTTTATAAAAATTCATATAAACCCAATTTTAAATCAAATATTATTCAAGAATTAGATATTCCTGATAATTTATCTAAAAATAATATTCCTAGATGGTTAGAATTAAAAACATATTTATTAAATGACTTAAATATAGATTCTGATATAATTTTTATGAATTTTTCAATTGAATGTAGAAGTCCATTTTTAAATCATAAACTAGTTGAATATTGTTTATCAGAAGAACCTTCGACTTTTTTTTATAAATATGATAATAAAAATTTTGAATCTTATATTCAAAATAGTAAAAAACCATTAAAAGAAATTTTATTAACAAAAATGGATAAATCTAATGTATTTAGATACAAGTATGGTTACGGTTTTGATGATAATTTATATATAAATAAATATAATAATTTAGCACTAAATTTTTTGAAAAGAAATATAATTTCATATGATTGTTCACAAAATCAATCAATTATATTAATTGGAACATTAGAATTATGGTTTAAATCTTTTGAAAATATTATAGTTTATTAATATATGCATAATAATTTAATATTTATAGGCGGTCCTGCTCATAGTGGAACTTCTTTATTAGAATATATTTTAAGCTTACATTCAAATATTAAATGTATTGGCGATTATAATAATTTAAACGGTAATATAAAATTTACAGAAAATAATCTTAATATATTTACATCAAAAAATATATTTGATAAATATATTAACGAATATGTTGAAAAATTTAATTTAAAATCTAATGATTATTTATTATTAAAAAATCCAGATAATGTTTTTCATTTAGAACAAATTAATAAATTTACAAATAATAAAGCAAAAATTATTTTAATTTATAGAGATGGTAGAGATACTGCATTAAGTTTAGTTAGAAGAAAAGAATTAAATATATGGCCTGATTTTAAAGCAGCTCTAATTTATTGGATTAATGTAGTTAAAATAATCTTAAATGCAAATAATGTTTTTAGATTAAAATATGAAGATTTTATTCAAAATCTTGAACATAAATTATCAGAAATATATAATTTTATTTCAATTACTGATGAAAGTAGTAAAAATATAATCGATTATCATAATAAATGTAATAAAACCCAAAATGATTTCCCTAATCATGATAATCATGTCAAACTACGACAAACTCAACTATTGACTCCTATTTATAATTCATCAAGATATAAAGAAGAATTAACTCAAGAACAAAATGAATTATATAATGAATTAACTAGAGAATTATATTAATTCTCTATTACCTTTCTCATCAATTGTACCTATTCTTTTAGCCGGATTACCAACCATTATACTATAATTATTAACATTCTTTGTTACTACTGCTCCTGCTCCTATCAAACTATGTTTTCCAATAGTATTACCGCATACTATAGTACAATTTGCACCCAATGTCACTCCATCTTCTATTATTGTTTTTATATATTCTCCATTTTTGCTATACATCCCACGAGGATTTATATCATTAGTTAGCACACAAGAAGGACCAAAAAATACATAATTACCTGCTTCCACTCCAGCATATATACTCACATTATTTTGCACTTTACAATTATCTCCCAAAACAGCACCTCCTGCGATAAATACATTTTGTCCAATATTACAATTCTTTCCAATAATTGCTCCTTTACATATATGAGAATAATGCCAGATTTTAGTATTATCTCCTATAATTGCCCCATTATCTATAATTGCAGTTTCATGAGCGAAATAATTAGCATTTGACTGCATTATATTATTAGGAATATTAATTATTTGATTTTTGTTAAGACTTTCTGATAAATAATTTAATACCTTTAAAACTCTTATACCCTCTTCTCCGTCAGTTATTGGCGTTGTTCTATTATAACAGCAGTCCATAAAATGTCTGCATTCTTTTTCTAATGGTGATATTGATAAATCTAATATTATATTAATTGGTTCTACTTTATTAGCACTTGGAGATGGGTTAATACAGTTGGACCAATTCATATAATTATTATATAATTTTAATTTATGTTCTTTCTCCATATCATCAAATAATAACATTCCTTTTTCACATATAATCGACATTCTTTGTTCTTTATACGGATTTAACCAATTTACATTTATATTAATATAAGAATAAGAATCTTGATTTTTTATTTTCATTATTGAATTTGTTATATCGTGAATACCTTTAGTTAATGATGCATTTCCTGTACATTGAACCCATTCCGGTAAATTATTATTGCAAATACTTAATATAACAGATATATCGTGTGGAGCAAATGACCACAATACATTTTCTTGTGTTCTAAATATACCTAAATTTAATCTATTTGCTATTATTTGTTTAATATTCCCTAAACTAGATAAATGTTCTTTTATTTTTTCAATAGCTGGATGATAATGTAATAAATGACCAACCATTAAAATACAATTTCTTTCTTTAGCAATTTTTACTAATTCCTCTGCTTCATATACATTTAAGGTAATTGGTTTTTCAACATAAACATCTTTGTTCATCATTAATGCTTCACGAGCAAATTTATAATGCATTTCAGCTGGTAATGAAACACATACAGCATCAACTCTATTTAACATTTCAGTATAATTATCTGTTATATTCAGATTAGGGTAATCATTTTTATACTGAGAAATTAATACTGGATTAATTTCACAAATTGTATCAAGAAATCCTATTTTATTAAATTCACGAATTAAATTTTTACCCCAATAACCACCTCCAATTAAGCCAAGTTTTAAACTTATTTTTAAATTTTTATAATCCATATAATAATAATACTTTTTAGTTTATATTAAACTAATTTTAAACTTTATTTAATTATTTTGTTTTACCAACAATTATAAATATTATTTTATTTTCTCCATGTGTTTTATTTATTATATTATTTACATTCATTACCGTTGAATATCTTTTTTTTACTTCTGTTGAATTGTTGAAAAATCTGACATGACCTTTACTATTATAACTAGGGACTGAAAAACAACATTTAATATTAGAAATCAGACTTTTTATAACTTCTAAATCTTTATTAACATGTTCTAAAAATTCAAATGATGTTATTAATATGTCATTAATATCATACCCTTTAATTAGTTCATTATAATTAAAACCAATTGCATTAGTATTGATAAATGTGAAATTTTGTTTATTTACCTTTGTTCGTGCTTGGTCAATTGCAACTAATGAAAAATCTATACCTATATATGTAATATCTAAATCTTGTAAAACTTGTGCTAAATGTCCAGGACCACATCCTATATCAATTACTAATTTTATATTATTATTAATTATATAATCTCTGGCAAATTTCCATAATACATAATAAACAGATATTTCATGTGGTTGTTTTTTATATTTAGTAGAAGTACTAAATACACTATCATAATAAGATGAATCTAATTCTTTATTCATTATTATAATTTATATTATAATAGTATTTAAAATAATATAAATAATATAAATTATAATAATTCTAATGAATACTATTCAAATGTATGACCCTAAAAGAGAATACGCCTGTCATAAGGAAGAAATTGATACTGCTATACATAATGTTCTTAATCATGGTATATTTATAAATGGGCCTGAAATTGCTCAATTAGAAAAAAAACTTCAAGATTATACAGGTTCTAAACATGCAATTTGTGTATCTAATGGGACAGATGCTTTAAAAATAGCATTATTAGCTTTAGATGTTAAACCAAATGATGAAGTTATTACTGTTGCTCATAGTTGGATTAGTACTGCAGAAGTAATTCCACTTATTAATGCAACTCCTGTTTTTATTGATATTGATATTAATAACTTTAATATGGATCCATCTAAATTAGAAGCAGCTATTACTATTAATACAAAAGCAATTATAGTAGTTAGTCTTTATGGACTAGTTAGTAATATAGAAACAATTAATAGAATAGCTGATAAATATTCTATTCCAGTAATAGAGGATGCGGCTCAAAGCTTCGGCGCGGAGCGCCACGGGAGAAAAAGTTGTAATTTATCTTTAATTGGAACAACTAGTTTTTTCCCAAGTAAACCTCTCGGATGCTATGGAGACGGAGGTGCTTGTTTTACAAATGATGATAATTTAGCTATTAAAATGAAAGCAATTCGTGCACATGGTGGATTACAACGTTTTCAGCATCATTATATAGGTATGAATGCTCGTCTTGATACAATTCAAGCAGCAATATTATTAGCAAAATTTAATTATTTTGATAATACAATAAAAACTAGAAATGATTGTGCAAATTATTATTTAGAAAAATTAAAAGACTTAAATAACCCTCTCAAAGGTAGGGGTGGTATTATTTTACCAAAAGTAGAAGAAGGTTGTTTATCTGCATGGGCTCAATTTTCAATATTAGCAGAAAATAAAGAAACCAGAGATAATTTGGTTGACTATATGAAACAAAATAATGTTAATTTATCTATATTTTACCCATCACCGCTTCATCATCAAATATGTTTCCAAAATATATCAATTAATCATGATTTAACAGTTACTGAAGATGTATGTAATAGAGTATTTAATTTACCATGTTATGGTGAATTAACAATCAAAGAAATGGACTATATTATAGATTTATTATATAAATACTACAACTAGTAATATTACTATGTTATTATATTTGTTTTATCTTCTCTCATACTATTTCTTTCATTAATAGTTGCTTGCAAAACCATATGTGGAGAATCTAATCTTTTCATATGATTTAATAAAGCATTAGTATCCTTAGGGAAACAATAACCTCCGTAACTTAATAGATTATCTGGTCCTGGTACATTTGTATGCATGGGGTTAATCCAATTATTTTTTAACATTAAATTTTTTATAACATTATAATCACAATTCATTTTATTACTTAATAAATATAATTCATTAAAAAACTGAATTTTAACAGAATAAAAACAATTTAAATAAATTTTCATTGATTCTGATTCAGTACATGAACATACTGATATTTCGGCATTTGGATAATTACTTTTATAGAATGTTTTAACTACTTCTATATCATCATTATTTATAATATTTGATTTTCCTAATACTATATGAGATTGATTATGAAAATCTTCAAATGCAGTACGAGCTGTTAAAAATTCAGGATTATGTATAAATTTTAAAGAAGGATATTTATTTTGTAAGTTTTCTGTAGTTAATGGTTCTACTGTACTCTTAATTACTACAATACCTTTATAATTATTATTTAATAACTGACAAACATCTTCAATGCATGTTTTATCATAGCTATTTAAACTTTCATTAAATTGAGTTGGTAAACATAAAAATAATATATCGCATTTTAAACAATCTTCTAATGAGTCAGATTCTTTAAATTTATCATATCCATAAACTTTTATATTTTTTTCTTTAAAGCTTCTATACATAGAACCACCCACGAAACCGAGACCAATTATACCAATAAACATATACTTTTAAATATATTTTTAAAATATTTAAACTATAATTAACCATAGTTCACAAACTGATAATAATCTTTGGTTAATCAATATTACTATTTTCCAACATTTTATTAATATATTGAATCATTTCTAGATAAGATGTTGCATATATATTAAAATTATTTATATCAACTGTTTTTTTAATAAAATTTATTTCATTAGGGTTTTCATAATGAGAACAAATAAATGGAATAACATTTTTTTTTAATTCTTCTTCTGGAATTCCATTATAATAATTATCTAAAATCATTTCAAATCCTATATAGTTTTTAGGAATATTTTTAATATTTAATTTTTCATTATAAGTTAGTAATTTACTTATAAAAGAATTAGCATGTTCTTCTCTTATAACAATATCAGATAGATTTAATAATCTTTTCATATTAAATACTGTTCGTGCTTTCATTATAAATTGTAATTTTTTACAATAATAACTACTCTTTTCAAATAATTTACCAAAATCATTAACTTCTATTGGATAACTAATACTATTTTTAATATCAAATCCTTCTTTTATTCTACTTATTTTTTTCTCAATAAATTGTTTTAAATCACACATATTATTAATTTTTGATACTAAAAAACTATCAATATTTAAACTTTTTTCAAATAAAGATGATATATAGTTATCATCATTATTATAATAATATAAACTACGCGCATACTTTAAAATAAATGGTAATAAATTTGTATAATATTCCCAATATTTATAACCTACTTCCATATTATACATTAATTGCTGTAAAGCAATATTTTCATCACTACTGAACTCAGTATTATAACTATCAATACAATAAATTAACATATTCATATTATACCAACTGTGATTATTCATAAAATCATATTCTAAAATTAATTTATTTTCCAAATCATATTTTAAAGATTTATTATGTGGTTGTAACATTTTCCAAAATTTATTCTCAACTTTTCTCTCTAAACAAATCTGTTGAATAAATTTAATAATACAATCATATCTTGTATTTTCATTAATATTTGATATCATTATTATATAACCAAGTTTATCATAGCTTTGACTTTTTTTACATAATAAATCTATAAAATGAGTAAAATGAATCCATTGAGAATTAATATTGAAATAGTTATTTAATAATTTAGCATATTCTTCTATTGTTAATTCTTTTTTAAGTTTATTTAATATATAATGAATCTCGTTATAATGTGAACTGTTATTATGTTTAAATTCATGCATTATATACATTTCAATAAAATTCATTATTTTATATATGCCTTGTTTTTCAAAATTACAATATTTTATTGATTGTATTATATGATTAAAACCAACTTCATCTAAACTAACTGAATTTCCATTTATTAAATCTGCACATTCTATTAATGAAACAAAATTTACATCAGTTACTATTTGAATATTTTTATTCATTTTTGATTTATTTGCATAATTAAAACCTAATTTTATTCCGTGCGATTTTAAATTCGTATATATTGTTTTATCTATTATATTTGTATTATCAAATGTAAATACTGTTGAATATTTATCTATTAAATAACGACATCTTGAATGTACTAAATATTGTAATTCTAAATTTGACCTAAATATAGAATCACTTACTATAAATTTATTTCTTTTTATTTTTTTTTTAATATTTTTTTCATTCAATGTAATTGTACTATTATTTGGATAAGTTAAATCATAACTATAATTTGTATTATTAATATTATTCATAGTTAATGATAAACCTAAATTTCCTGCTAAAAACTCTATATCATCTCCTATTGTTCCCTTAAGTTTTTTATATTTATATTCTTGATCTGTTGTTTTAAATGTAATATTTATATTTTTTGCTCCTAATTCTTCAACAATTTGACAAAAACCTCTTAATTTATATTCAGTTTGTTTTAAATTATATTGTTCAACTGGTATAAACATAATAGTATCGGTAATTTCCATTTTTTTATACAAACAATCTTTAATTATTTCGCCTTCATTAAACATTATACTATAACAAACAATATCATCGCTAATATACAATGAAGTACCTTTTAATTCTGCATTAAATACACTATTATTTAATTTTGATAAATATTTTTTAATAATATTTAATGATTCATATGGTAAAAAGGTACAACCTGGAAATTGAGTATCTGTTAAATGTGAACGTTTAAAAAATTTACGTATTGGCGATTTAATTAACTTTTTATTATCAACAAATATTATATATGTTGTTACTAATAAAATATTATAAATAAATGTGAAATCCTTATCTATTAATGCATCCATTGTATAAAATGTTGTATCACATGTTTTATTATTAAACAAATCAAATCTTTTCACATCTATATATTTTATATTTAAATCAGAAGAACTTAGACAATCGCCTTTCATATTAACAACCTTATGTTTTACAACATTTTTATACATATTATCATCATCTGAAGTAGCACCAGATATTACATTACTATCACTATCTGATGTATCAGAATTATAATCTATATCTGATGAAATTGTATCATCTGACTTTTTCATTATATTAGGTTAAATAAAAAATATTATATTCTTAATCCAATTAATTAGTTTAAAAATATAATATCAATAAATATTAAATGACGACTAATAATCAATTTTCTAATTATAATAAAGAAATTTTTGTAAAAGATTATTTTGATATTCATAATCATTATATTAAACAATTTGGGAAGTCGACCCTAATTCTAATGCAAGTTGGAAGTTTTCATGAAGCTTATAATACTGATAATGAAGGACCTGATTTATTTTATTTAGGTGAAAAAATAAATATGACAGTTACTCAAAAAAATAAAAGTAAACCATTAAGTACATCTAATCCACGTATGATGGGTTTTCCTAGCTATATTGTTGAAGAAATGATAGACAGGATAGTTACTTTAGGTTATACAATTATTCGTATCGACCAAACTACCGAACCACCTAATCCAAAACGTGAAGTTATAGGTATTTTCTCACCATCGACCAATATAACATCTGGTAGTTATAAAGATTCAAATTTAGTATGTATTATTTTCGATGCTATCAAATTGAAAACAAATACGCCTTTACTAATTATAGGTATATCTAGTTATGATATATCTACTGGAAATGGCACTGTATATGAAACAATTAGCACTAATGATGATACTATGATTGCACTCGATAATACAATTAGATTTTTAGAAAAATATCCACCAGCTGAAACAATTTATCATTTCAGTAAGGAATTAACATTATATTTAGATAATAATATTTATGGATTAAATAAAATGAGTAAAGATGATATGTTAAAATATATTGGTATTAATATTAATGTAATGACAACATATAAATTAACAAATCCAGACTTAGTTATTAATAATCGTTATCAAAATTCATTACTAGAAGAAATTTTTAATAGTAATCTAAATAATATTAATTTACATGCATACAATTATGCTAGATTATCATTAGTCGGTCTATTAGAATTTGTTAAAAATCATCAACCTATTTTATTAAATAAATTAACAGAACCAGACTATTTTGATAATCAAGATACTTTATATTTAGGTAATCGTTGTTTAGATCAATTAGATATTATGCATAATAATAATAATAGTAAAACATTATTTGATATAATATGTAAAACGAAAACACCTATGGGTAAAAGATTTTTAACGGACCAATTATGTAACCCATTAATTAATTCTGATGAATTGAATAAACGCTATGATATTATTGATATTATTTTAACAAACAAAATTTATGATAATATAGCTAAAGAATTAAATAATATTCATGATATTCCAAAAATTATTCGTAAAATGGAATTAAATAAAGTTCATCCAAATGAAATATTTCATTTATACCAAAGTATTGAACAGATAAAAAAGGTTTATAAGATTATGAGAAACTTAGATGATAATTCTAGAAAGATTATAAAAAAAAATCTTGATATTGATAAACAAAAAATAGAAACATTGAAAGAATTTAATAATCATATCGATACAACATTTGATATTACCTATATTGAAACATTAAACTACAATAATTATAAAGAAGAAACAAAAAATTATATTCTTAATGATTCTTATCCTAATATTGTTGAATTAACAAAGAAAATTGAAACAAGTAATAATTTTATGGATTTATTAGTATTAACTTTAGAGAAATATATTGAAGAACAAAATAGTAAAGTAATTAAAAAAGATACAAATTCTATTACTTTAAAATTTAATGATCGTGATGGTCACTATATGCTTATTACTAAACGTCGTTGTAAGATTCTTCGTGAAAAATTAGATACAATGAAAGAATTAGATGTGAATGGAATTAAAATACAGATTAAAGATTTAGAATTTAGTGATTTACCTAAAAGTAATAATACTAAAATTACTTGTCGTGATATATTAAAAATATCAACAGATGTTGTAAATTTAAAATCTAAATTAGCAGCAGAAATTAAAGAAGCGTTTTATAAAGAAACATCTTTTATAATAAATAGTTATCGTGATATATTAATAAATTGTTCTAATACAATTAAGTTTCTAGATTTTATAAATAGTGGAGCATTAACTGCGTATATGTGTGGATATTGTAAACCAAATATTATTAAAGGATGTGTTGATAGTTTCTTTGAGGCAGAACAATTACGTCATCCAATTATTGAGATAATTAATACAGAAACACCTTATCACCCACATAATATTAGTTTAGGTAATAATAATAATTATAATAAATATGGTATTTTATTATATGGTATTAATAGTAGTGGTAAATCAACTTTGATGAAATCAATCGGTATAGCAGTAATATTAGCACAAATTGGTTATTATGTTCCCGCTAAATCTTATACTTATAGTCCATATAAAAATATTTTTACACGTATAATAGGAAATGATAATATTTATCGCGGAATGAGTTCATTTATGGTTGAAATGATTGAATTAATGGCTATTTTAAAACGTAATAATAACAATACTTTAGTTATTGCAGATGAATTAGCAAAGGGTACTGAAGAAAAAAGCGCAAATATTATTGTAACTTACATGTTAGAAACATTAGAGAAAAATAAAACGAATTTTATTACAGCAACACACTTACACAGTATTGCAGATTTACCATCAGTTAAAAATATACAAGGAATTGAAACAATGCATATTAAAGTTAGTTATGATGATAAAAATGATATATTAATTTATGATAGAGAATTGAGTAAGGGCCAAGGTGATAAATATTATGGTGTAATGGTTGCAAAATATATGATGAATTGCGACAAATTTAATAATAGAACAAAAGAATTAGAACAAGAATATGAAGATTATCATGTAAAAAAAAGTAATTACAATAATGAATTGTTGGTATTAAATTGTGAGATTTGCGGAGCAAAGAAAAATTTAGAGAGTCATCATATTGAACCACAAAGGAGTTGCGATAAATTTAAATCAATCGAAAATCCTCATATTAAAAGAAATGCAGAATATAATTTAGTAATTTTATGCAGTAAATGTCATGATTCTCACGATAGAGGTGATATAAATATTATTGGTTGGCAAGAAACTAGTAATGGAAGGAAATTACAGATTAACTATAAAAATTAATGCTTAAATATACCAGTAAAATAAGCCCACATACCAATACCTATAAAACATTTTGATAATGTATCCAATATATTATATACAATATTTTTAAATTTGTCTTCTAATTTAGCAACAACTCCATATAACATCCAAATAAATAAAAATATTCCATATATTATATTATTTGTTAAACTATTTTGATTTTTAATATAGAATATATAAATACAGTAAAACATTAAAACAAAGAATAAAAACCCAAGACTTATTCCAATTGTTTTATTTATTTTTCCAATTTCTCCGAGATATCCAAATAGTAACATTAAATAATTTAATACTACTAATAATATAAAATGCTTAAATTTAATATTTCTATCACCATTTAAATTATAACTTAAAAATAATGTTAAACTGAGTATCATAAGAGGAGTAGTTATTGACCAATCAGTATATCTAATTAATGTTATTTCTTGATAATCTAATTTATTATTATTTATCTTTGTAATAAATGAATTATAAAAAAATGCAGCTATGATTGATATACATGTTTCTATATTCATAATATGTCTAATAGCTGTATCATTTGTTGTAAGAGCTTCAATAAAAGTGATTGTACCGGTTGTCATTAATAATGCGTAAGGTATATTAAAGGATTGTTTTATAATTTCATCATTTATAATCATAATTATAATTATATTATATAAAATAATATTAATATTAATATTAATGTCCTGTAAAAGAGAAATATTAGATATATATACTATTATCACAGAGGATGATATATATCCATGCAAGGATAATAATTGTAATTATTATCATAAATCATGTTCAAAACATTCATTAATAGATGCTATATTTTTTCTTCAATTTGATAGAGTAAAAGAATTATTAGATAATATGGATAATAATGATATTATAAATATGAGAATTTGGAAAAGAAATTTATTAGAATATATTGAGAATGAAATGAAAAGAACTTGGACGAAAGAAATAATTACATTGGGTAATATTAATAATATTAATAATAATTCTATTTTATTAAAGGTCAAAGAAATTCTTAATTATATATATATTAAATGTCCTGAATTATTTAATCAATCTAATGAATCTAAGATTAATAATATAAAACAATTAATTATTTAATTTTAACCATATATTTCTTAAATGTTCTTTTCGTCCTTTTAGATGTGAAAACCAACAATTTATATTATTACATTTCATTGGTTTATTAGAATCAGTCATTATTTTCCACGGTCTTTCATATTTACATAAATAAGAAGGTATATTACTATTTTTTTTAATTTTCATCAAACTTTGATGATTTTTAGAACAAATTAATGGTATATTCTTAAATATACAATTAATTCCCATGCAACATTCTTCTTCTAATTCTAAATCATATGGGGCAAGTTCATACGATGAAAACGACTGAATATTATATGGTGCTATTTTATTTTCATGAGTGTAAATATTAAGAGTTTTAAATATTTGAGTAATGTTCATAAATTGTTCATTATCATATTCAATCATTATAATTAGTTTATTTAATTATAAATTAAATAAATCAATTTTTATTTACCACAAATAACCTTTGATTGATAACATTTGGTTATCAATCAATTTTTATGGCTTACAGCTAAAATTCTTTTTTTTTGTCTAGTGATTTTAGTTTGAAGAATTTTAATTTTTGTATGTAGAGTTTTATCTGGATTTTTTTCATAAATATTTTCTAATTCATTTATTTCATGAATCATTTTTTTATAATTTTCTATAGATGTTTCTTTCAATATAGTATATTTGGACTTTTTATTATGAATATTATATGTTTGACTAATAAATTGTTTTTCATCAAAACTGTTAATAGTATTTTTTTTTACTGAAACTATTTCATTATTTCCAGTAACTGATTCAAACATTCTGCTAGTTAATTCAGTATGCATTTTTCTGAGATTGTCAAATAATATTTTAGCAATCTTAGAATTTTCATTATTTTTAGAATTGATAAATTTAGTTAAGGATAATTCTGTTTGTTCCAAAAAATAATCTAAATCCATTAATTCAATCATATTTGCATTACTTGTAATTGAATCAAATTGATTAAGAGACATTTTAATTATATTAAAATAAAATATTATAAATTTTAAAATCAATTTTTTTTCTATTATAAATATAATGTCAGATAATACTACTGTAACAACTACCTCTGGTGATAATCAATCATTAAATAAAGACAATATTGAATATAATATTATTCTATTCAAAAAATGCGATCAAATTATTATAATACAATATATTCATTCAATAATATCTATTGTTCTCATTATAGCAATGTTATATATTTTTTATACAATTCTTAAAAAAAATAATTAAAATTTGTTTCTAAACTTCGTTTTTAAACTTCGCAATACGATGACCTTCTGGGCATCTGTTTTTATATAATAATAAATACTGTTCAATACATTTTGAATGATAATGTTTATTACAAGGGCAATGAATTAGTGTTGTATATTCTGTTTTTAATAATTTTTTATTACATACCCAACACATATTATCTTGTTTTAATTTTTTCATATTAGAAAAAATCGGTAAATCATGTGTATAATTGAATAACATATGATTAATATAATATGATGATAATGTAAATAATTCCATTAATACATCATATAATAGAATCATACATATTGTTAATACAAATAATAATAATAATATTACACAAATAAATTTAAAAATATTATCATAATTAATTTTAAAACTATCAAGAATATTATTATCAATCATTAAATAATTATAACAATATAAAATTGATGATAGGATAAATACAAATGAATTCGTAATTAAAATATACTGATAATATTTCCTATTTGATGGATAATAATTTGGATACAAATATAAATTTAAATTGTTTTTAATTTCAAAATATAAATCATTAAAAATTATATAATTATAAATGCTTGTTGATAAACTTATACAGATTAACATTAAATTAGAAACTGTTAATGTTAATTCTATATTATAAAATTCAAAAATATTTATTAATGTCGATAGAATAATTATAATTGAATTATTTCTAATTGATATCATTTAATTATATAATTTATTAATTATATAATTAAAATATCAATTTTTTTTTACAAATTATAGTCAATATTATTACGTATATTATAACTAGATAATAATTCCATTGTACAAAATGTCCCGCTATGTAATAAAATAGCTCTCGCCACTGCAAATGAAAAACCTTTATAAAATTGTTTAAAACCGCCACTATTATATATACTTTCAATTATATTACTAATACTCGCATTTGATTTATTATTTGTTGATTGAAGAATAGTTTTAATTCTATCTTGTGGATAAATAAAAATCCACGCCATAGTTCCACTCATTCCACCAAACATAAAGCTTGAAATTATAGATATATCTTTATTATGTTGAGTATAAAAATGATTTTTTAAATATTCATATGTTGAAAAATATATAGCAAAACCAGGTAGTTCTCGCGTAAATGTAGCAGATAAACCCTTAAATAAAAAAGAAGGTGAATATATTTGATTAAATAATATTCTTTGATTTGTTTGTTTCATAATTTTAATTCTCTCGTAAGGAGACACGACAATTGATGCGACTAAACCAGATATAGCACCACTTAATGGAATATTATTTGTAATATTTTTAAAATGATTATAAGTTCCAAAAACTAATGCTTTTTCAAGACCAACTCCAAATAATGGAGACATTAACCCTTTGTATAAATTACTTATATTATATTTATAATTTACTAAATTTCTTTGTATTTGATAGTGAGTTTTTATTGAATCAATTGGATGAGACAATAAAATTCCAACCATACCACTAATACAACCTTTATAATAATAATTATCAATCATTAATATTAATATAATTTAATATTTATAAGGATTTATTTAATATTTACAAAATAAAATATTATACATAAAATAATTAAAAATATAGTATTAGCTACTAGCATTGATGAATCGCCATTCTTAATATTCATAATAGCTGAAATTATATTTAAAATTATACTCATTATTAATATTAATTGTCTTAAAATTGCATAATTAAAAGAACTTCCAGTGTTATAAGCACCTATATTTGTAGAGATGGTGAATACATACATTATGTACATAACTATGCATACAATAGATACAATAATAGTTGGAATATTTAAACTTAAATTTGACATATATATTATATATTATATATTTTTTTTAATATAATATAATTATATTATGATACAATTGAAAGATATTCTTGAATTAAATATATATTCTGTATTTTCAAAATTCATGGTACAAAGTGGTGCTTTTTCATTTATAATAGGTACAACTATTGGTTTTGGTGGAACTAATATAGTTAAATCATTAAAAACTGACATTTTAGATAACTATGTATTTAATAAATTTAATTTAAAAAATCATGGTATTATAAACTTTCTTGCAACAATAATTGAATTAATTATTTTAGTTTACATATTATATTTAATATATAATTATTTGTTTCCAGATATATATAGAATTTCTGTTCAAAAAGCAGAAGAAGAGAAAAAATGGAGAAATGGTGTTATAAATGCATTAAATGAAATTAATAATAAAATGAAAGTTTAATTATTTACGTTTATTAATATTATATTTATAATTATAATTATGATATTTATATCTAGAGCTAAAAAAATTTTATCAATATTAATATTTGTAATAGTAATATTTATAAATTCAATCTTATTAATATTACCTTCTTATATTATTAATAAATCTAATAGTGCATTTAAAATTGTACGGGATTTAGTTCAACCTCATTTAGATTTATTATATAATTATGGATTTGGTTCTAAAATTAGATATAGTGGTAAGGTTAAAATTACTGATAAAGTTGATATAGTAACAAGTAATCATGTAAATTCATTTGATTTTGCAATTTATTTATCTATTATAAGACAATTTAGTAATAAGGATATATATATAATTTGTAGAAATAATTTAGTTTATATTCCAATATTTGGATTTTATTTTAATTTCGATAATTTTATTAAAATTAATAAAAATATAGAGTTAGATGTAGATATATTTAAAAATGAACTAAGTAAAATTAATTCTGGTATAATTGTTATAATGCCTGAAGGAACAAGATTTACTGAAGAAAAATATAAAAATTCTCAAGAATATAGTAGTAAAAATAACTTACATATATTTAAAAATCTATTATTTCCAAAAATGAAAGGTCTTCATGCAATATGTAATATATTAAATGAAAATAATAAATTAGGTAATATTATTGACTTGACTATTAAAGTTGATAAAATGTTTTTAAAAAAAAGTTATGTAGATGATATGATACTAAATGAATTAGGCGACACATCCGTTGTTATTAATAATTATAAAATGAATCACATTAATAATTATAATTTATTCAAAAATTTTTTTATTAATAAATGGATTATTAAAGATAATATTTTAGATAATATGAATAAATATAATTATAAAGATCTTAAATCTACTATGCCATTATATAAAATATTTTTAATTATTAATCTTTTATGTGTATTTATACATTTAATTATATATTCTAAATATATATTACCTTCTGCGATTATTATTATATATCTAATAACTATTTATAATTCTTGATTCTCAGTAGAATTATCATTCTCATTAACATGTTGAAATCTTTTTGTTATTGGTATAAAATTAATAAATGTTTTTTGTAATTTATCATTATCTTTAAATATTAATTTTATAAATATATTTTTATCTTCCTTCAGTTTAATCATAAACTGTGGTATTTCACCATCATGTTTAATAATAGTTCCTTTAAAATGAAACATATTATCTCCCCAAATTTCAATATCAATAGTTAAAGATGAGTAGTTTTTAAAAAATTGAACTGGCATATTGATTGCCAAAAAATTTGACACAGTTTTAATTGTCTTCTTTTTCCTTTCTAATGTTTTTTCATCAATCAGCTCAACATATTCGGTTACTTTTCTTTGAGTAAAAAAATAATCTATTTTATTTTCAATAGAATTTATATTATTAATTTGATTTAACCAATCAGATTGATTATCTTGATTTAAGTATGACATTAAGTATTAATAAAATAACTCTTTAATTATAATATAAATTAAAGAGTTCTTCAATATTAAGTCTATAAGATAATTCTTTCATTTCTTCTTCTGATATAAGTTTTTTCGACATAATTAATTCTAAAAATGACATTTTATAATTTGTAATAGATATAGTATTCTCTATTATTAAACCACATGTAGAATTATATTTTTTAATATCTATTTTTTTATAAATTTTATAAATATTAATTAAATTATTTATATCCATAAAATATTTATAATCAATATCACCGATTTTGAGTTCAATATAAGCTCTACTGTTTGAATGAATATGAGTAACATCAGATTCATGGTAAATATTTGGATTTCCAAAAAAATTTAATCTCAAAAGACCACCTGTAATATGATTAAATCCATATGAATAAAGTCCAAATACAGCAAATTTATTATCACCTATTAAGAATTTCAAACAATCTCCTAGAAATGAATCATAAATAGAATAGTATAATTGATTATTTTGTAAGGTTTGAATATCAACCATTTAAAACAATTATTAATATCTTATATTTAGTATAAATAATTCAATTTTTATGGTTTTATAAATAACATAAATATTGATATTATAATATAATAACTATAATATCTATATTAATAATGGATACTTGTATAACAATTTATACAGATGGCGCGTGTACTAATAATCAAAATAAAAAAATACGTAAAGGTGGATTTGGTGTTTTTTTTGCAGATAATGATAGTAGAAATTGTTCAATTAAATTAACTGGTGATAAAATTACAAATCAAGTTGCTGAATTATCTGCTGTTTTATATGGTATTGAGAAATGTATTGAATCAAATGAATTAAAAATTATTAATATTATAACAGATTCAATGTATATTATTAATAGTATAACTATGTGGTGTAAAGGTTGGGAGAGAAAAGGATGGAAAAAAGCAGATGGTAGTAATGTTGAAAATTTAGAATTAATTAAAAAAATATATAATTATACTAATACTGAAGGAATTCATATAAAATTTAAACATGTTCGGTCTCATCAAAATGAACCATCAAAAGAATCAATAGCATATGCTGATTGGTATGGAAATATGATGGCTGATAAATTGGCTACAAATGCTGCTAATTTATAAATTAATTTATAATATATAATATATATGGACATAAATAATGAAAAATATAAATATTTATATTATAAATATAAACATAAATATACTCTACTTAAAAAATCATTGAATGCACACTATGGAGGTAATCCAGGAGGTGATGATAAAAAACTATCATCTGGAACAGGTGAATCTGGAAATGCCAAAAAAGGCTCTACTGATCCTGCTAATTTTTCAAAACCACCCGTATTAAGTGCATCACCTCCCGGTAAATCTGAAGACCAAGTGATTGTATTTGATTTTGATATGACATTTATATCAGAACATAGTAAGGGCTATCCGTTAGAACATTTAGGTCCATTTACTGGAAATTTAGGTCAAGTATATAATGATTTATTAAACGATCTTAAAACAAGATTTAAACATATTTTTATAAATACAAGAGGAATGGAAGCTCAAATACTTCCTTATCTTGCAAAACAAAAAATTGATACTAAATTAATTACACGTGTATTTGGCGCAAATAGTGCAACAGAATTAGGTTCAGAATACTGGCCACAACTAAAATTACAAAATCTGAATACAATAGCAAAAGACTATAAAATATCAAAAAGAAATGTTTATTTTTACGATGACACTCAAGCAAATATAACAGAGGCTCTCAAAGAATTTCCAAATAGTATACTAGTAAATGAGATTACAGGTAATGGACCTAAATTATTAAAATATGCAAAAGCATTATATAAAAATAATTAACTAATATTTTTTTGTATTAACTTATTAATACTCTCAAACAAATCAATATAATCATTAACGATTTCTGTTAAGATATCCTTAATATTTTCTTTTTTATTTAACTCATAATGAAAAACAATTTTTTTATCAAGCAAATGAGGAGCATTATATCCTGCAAATTTAACTAATTTATGATTTTGTAATCCTTCTGATATTAAATTACCTAAAGTATGGTCACCATCATTTAATTGTAATTTACCAGTTGTATCTTCTTTATCTGGAATTAATATTAAGAAATTAGATAAAATCATTTTAATATTATCAAATGCATATTGAAAAATTTTTTTTTCATTTAACTGACCCCTTGATTCAATAAATATATCATAATCTTCTTCACTATTCATTTTGTATGAAAAAATAGATACAGGTGAAAATATACTATTTTGCTCTTCAATACCTAACTCAGTAATTGCAGACATTTTAAATTTTTGCTTTGGTTGTAATTTAATAATAGGAATATTAATACTATAAGGAGAACTAATTTGTTTTTCAGAATAATAAAATTTACAATCATTAGTACCTACTGTTATAATTTCTTCTGTATTATTAATATAATCAACATACATTGTTAATTGTTTTAATGAACTACTATTAAAATTATCATTATCATTATTAAGACCTAATTCATCTAATTCTAAATCTTCAGTTGTATTAGTATCTTGACGGATAACTCGATTAAAAATTGGATTATCTGAAGCTATGCCAAATACTGGCATATTTTTAATTCTATTACGCATATAATTATTATTAAAAACACTAGTATTTTCAGAAATAGTAATTTTATTAAAAACATAAATAGGAATACTAGTTAAAATTACACGACGAAATGTATTAATAATTGTATGATTTACTCCCTTAATATTAAATTCCAAACGTGAACTCATTTGTTCCTTATCCCATGAAATTTGTTTAATATTCACTTTGCTCATTATTAATATACAGTGTAAATCTTTTTATATTAATAATATCAATTTTTATGGCTATTCAAAAATTCATAGAATTTTTGAATATTTCCATAAACACGATTGGTGTATATTTAATTTCTTTGAAATTAAATATCCCAATCAATTTTTCTAATAAGATTATCTTTATTTGTGGGATATTTTTTTATAAAAAACCTATTGTTAGGAATGTTATTTTTCCCATATTTTATTAGTTCAATATATTTATTTAAATTATATTTAAATATAATTATGATAATCAGAAATATAATAGCTTTAATTGTAATTAAAATAGTATTATTATTTAATATGGTTAATCCTTTATTATTTTGTTCTTATTTTATGGGAGATACAGAAAGAGAAATAAATAGTTTATTTGATATTAAGTTTGAATTAAGTTCATTAATTTATACAAAAATATTAAAATCAAATATCTATTATAAAGGAAATTATTTTCAGAGTAATAAAGTAGATATATTTATAGCTAATCATTTAATTTATTATGATTTTATGCCATATATATCAATTATAAGAAAATATGATAGTAGACCTATATATTTTATTACAATGGAATATTTAATGAAAGTTCCAGGTTTAGGTATATTAGCAACTAATCATATTCTATTAGATTATAATAAAAATGATAATTTTAGAGGAAATTGTATGAGAGCTATTAAAAATATAGAAGAGGGAATAATTGTAATTATGCCTGAAGGTAGAATTAGAAGACCAATGTATTTTGAAGAATCAGATAATCATTGTAAAGCAAATAATCTTCCATTATTAAAACATACAATTTTCCCAAAAATCAAAGGATTATATACAATAATTGATATTTTGAGAGAACAGGATAAATTAGGTAATATAATTGATTTTACTATTTATATGGAACATTTTAAACCAGAAAACACTGACAAAGAAATATTAAAAACATTTATTTCTAAATCATTAGGCGATACATTTATTAATTTTCAAATACATAAATTAAACAACTCAAATATTAATACTTATAATGATTTTAAAAAATGGTTTATTCCAATATGGTATGATAAAGATAAACAATTAGATTATATTATTAATACTAATATTAATAATAAATCTAAATTAATTAATGAATATACATTATATGAATATAAATTAAAACCAAAATTGATTATATATTTTATTATAACATTCTTAATCTTATTATTTTTTATTAATAATACAAACTGGATATATGTTCCTATTTCTATGATTTCTTCAGTTATTTTTTCAGATTTAAGTTATAATAGAATTAAACATATTAAATAATGAATATATTCTCATTAGTCTCACGCATATAATTAATTAATCGTGATATAGATGATTGCATTGAAGGAACAAATATATTTGATTTATTTAAAAAATAAATATCTATTAATGTATTTAATGTTAATATGTATTTATTATCATTATTATAATGAATTGGTTTGCCATTTGCATTTATTGGTTTTGTATATTGATATATATTATGATTTGGTAAATGTGTTTTTAACTTATCATATGCTTTATAATCATCAGTTGCTAAATAAACATTAGTATATTTATGTTTTCTAATTTCTATAATTAATGCATCAATATCATTTTTAATATCTGTATTTCTAAAATGAACTCCTATATAATTATCTATTTCTGCATATTCTGTTTTTATTTTATGTATTATATTATCTTTAACTTTAATAAATTTTACTAAACCTGGATAACTATTACAACCAGGTCCTGCGTACATTTTAACCTGTTGATGTACTGGATAACCATCTAAACTTACTCTTAATCTAATGTTATTTAATAAATATATATGAGTATTATTATTTAATCCTCTGTCTACCTCTATATTAGGATAATCACGAATAGTATTCATACTTATTCTATTAAATTTAACATTTGGTTCTATAGTATTATAATCTTCACTATAATTTAATCGACCAGTGTTTCTCAATTCAAAAAAATCACTCAAATAGTGATTAAAACATTTATGACTTTTAACATCTATTATTAATTTATGATTATTTTTAATTGACCATAATATGCAATGAACTAAACCACATAACATATGTATTAACCCACCTGTTCCCTTATAAATGCAATATTTCATTTTATTATATTAATATTAATATAATAAAAAGTGTTTAACTAATTAATCTATGATTAATCTATGATTAATCTATGATTAATTTATGCTGTACCAAATGTTGGTAAATCGTCAGGCATAATTTCTGGAAAGAGTTTTGTTGTGTAAATAGCTGCCAACTTGTAATAAACTTTTTCACATTTGTATAGAGTTGATACAAATTTAATAACATTTTCATCATTTTTCTTAATACGTGTCCAATTGAGCATTAATTTACGACAACGAATAAAGCTCTCAAACATTGAAATATCAAGAGATTTAATAAAATTATATACGTCTTTTAATTTTAAAATACTTTCGCTTTCTTTAGTATCATTACGAGCATGAAAAAATACACCACGTAAATGAAATAAAATATCTTTATAATCACGTGGGAGAAGTTTGTATAATTCTTTATTACCATGATTGCCATTATCATCCCAAAGTAAATAAAATAGTTTATGAAGCTCTGCGGTAATTACTTTGAATAGAGCATCAATCATACCCATAGTATCAAATGATTCTGATGTATTCATTGGATTAACAATCTTCTTAAATACACTCTTTGAATGATTAGTATCATTGGTGAAAAAATTTTTTAATGCATTGTTTTGATATAATGTAATAAATCCACGAAACATGTTCTTATCAGTACCAATTGATTTATGAAATTGATATGATGATGATTGTAGTTTTAATACTTGATTATTAACTTTAATAATCAAACCTTCAATATCCGGAGATTGCATAACATTATCATCTGCAAGTTTTGAAATAAATGTTTTAGTCATTTCATCATTTATAATTGTTGGTAAAATAATACTTTCTGATGCAAATTCACTATTAACATCAGTTGGTTTAATCTCTTCCTGACTAGATTGAGAACGAGCAAAAATAAAGCACAGTTTTTTATATTCTTTACCAAATATTGACTCGTAATCTACAATATTCTTATTTTGATGATGGATTAGAACAAAATGATATGTATATTCTTTATTAAGTTGAGAACAGAATTCATTACTTGTTTTATTATCTTGGCTTAATACTTCCATAAACATCTTAAATTGACCACCTGATTCTTCAGTATTAACCTCAGAATTAGAGATTTTAATAATATTTTTACGCGAAGCCATATACCATTCGTTATTATAATTAAATAAACTCATTAATGAACCTTCGTAACATATATATGTTGTTTTTTCCTTATCCTTATTACGCCATAAATATTGAATAGCATCTGTATTATAGATAGGAGTATTACAAGTATAACATAATACATTATGATTATCATCCATAATAACAGAACGTGATGTAGATTCAAGTGGTGTCTTATGCTTATTATCATATTTATTATAATAAATAGTCATTCCTGGATATTCTTTAGTCATAATGTTGTAATTTTGATATAGATATTTGTTTACATTATCAATATTCTTAAGATTTTTAATATAATGAGATAGTATATATTGTGGAGGTACCATTAATAATTATATATAATTAATCTTTATATATAAATAATAATTTTATAATTCATTACACTTTTTCATATAAATCTGGTGCTGCTGTCGCTAATGGTCTAGGTTTTTTATCAGGATTTTCATATACAGGACCTGGCTTACCTTGCGGTGATGCGCTTAATTTAGGTTTTTCTGTAAATGCTTTTTGAACATTAGCAGCAACACTTGGAACTGATGATGTAAGGGGATTACCTCCTAATTGAGTATATAAATCATTTGAATATGCTTGTTTAAGAAGAGAATATTTATGCTTATATTTTAAATATAAATATTTATAGTTTTTATTATTTATATCCATATATATATTATTTTTTACCAGAAGGTGATGCGCGTAATACTGGTCTGCATCTAACATCAGTTGGTTTTAATGCTGGGTCTGAAGCACATGCTCCTCCTGGACCCATTAATGTATAACCTTGCGCATCTACACCAGTTGGATTTATATTTTGATATACTGGGTCTGGATTACCTCCTAATTGAGTATATAAATCATTTGAATATGCTTGTTTAAGAAGAGAATATTTATGCTTATATTTTAAATATAAATATTTATAGTTTTTATTTTCCATATATATATATTTTATATATAAAAAAAATTATTAAATAGCATCTATATCAATATCTGAATCAGAATCATTATCTGAATCAGAATGATTATCATTAGATTGATTATCATTAGATTGATTATCATTAGAATGATTATATTGATTATTTAGTTCAAATATATAATCAGATAAATTACCATAGGCAACAATATTAAAAGATTCATTAGAATCTTCTGAACTATATTTATCACAAAGAATAATCATATCTGTTTTTTCAATACATACTGGTTTAGACAAATCCAAAGAAATGTATTCATTATTAATTTTTGTAATTCTTGCATCTAATGAATTTGTTCCAACAATAACAATCATACTCATATTTGTATGAGGATGCCATTCATGATTACCAAAATTAATACGATTATATTTAATAGTTACATGATAGTATACTTCTGGTAAAAAACCTTTTAACCCAATTACTTGCCCAATCATATTATCATTTTTACAATAAAATGGATCAATGTCAGTACCAATACCAATTAGACCACCTGGATTAATCTGTTTTAATTCAGTTGTCTCAGATTTAAGACTATTAATATGAGTAATATGTGGTCTATGACTTAAACTACCATCTGATTTACGACCAATAACTCCAGGACGAACTTCAATACAGTCACCTATTTTAAATGAGCCACTAATAAGACTACCACCTAATACACCTCCTTCAATGTCCATAAAATTTGTATTAACTTTATTAATATCAAAAGAACGTGATATTAAAAATAATGGATTTAAATTAGTTTTATGATTAATATCTGGTCCCATATATTTCATAATATTTTCCAATACTAAATCTACACCAATTCCATGATTCATACAAACAGGAATAATAACTTTTGGTTCAATATCATATTTATTTAATAATTCAACTAATTCACTAAATCTTTTTTGAGCAATTGGTTTTTTAACTAAATCTAATTTATTTAATAAGACAATAATATTCTTTAAGCCAGACATTTTAATAGCCATTATATGTTGAATTAATTGAGGCTTAGTATCAATAGGCTCAGCCGCAGATACTACTAATATTATACCATCCATCAATTTGATACAACTCATCATAGTTACAATTAATTGATAATGTCCTGGACAATCAATGAATGATATATGATGAACTAATTCTCCTGAAGTAGCATTATAATTATCATTATTATTATTTTTATATATTTTAAGATTTGCATATCCAGGCTTAATTGTAATATTTCTTTTTAATTCATTGCTATGACGTTGTGTTTTAATACCTGTTAAACTATATACAGTGGTAGATTTACCATCTGATACGCTTCCCAGCATTCCAATATTGACAATCGGTTGATTTTCCATGATTAATATATAAATAATTATTCTTTTTAATTAATTTTATCAATTTTTCCCATAATAAAATCAATATTATAATAATGAGATCAAGAGTATATAAAAATAATTTATATTTAGAAGATTATTCAAACGAAGATAGTATAGATATACCTGAATTAATAGAGTTTAAAAAGAACAAAAAAATAGATAGTAATTCTAAACCAAGTATTAATTTAAAACCAGAAATTAATTCAAAAGGGGAGAGAGTAGTTGTATTTAGTATAAATATTCCAATTAAAAATAAAAAAAATTTATTAAAAATAGATATACTTATTAATGATAATATGTATAAAGATATTGGAAAACATTTTACATAGTTTTTATTTAAAATATTAATATACAAATATATTAATATTATGTTACCTAAAAAAGAATATAAAAAATTAAAGAAACAGGTTCAGAATATATCTACAGATTTAATATTTTTAAAAGAATATATATCAGATTTATCAAATAATCTAATTAATTTACATAAACTTAAAATATATGAAAATTATAATTGTGGATATAGTGTATATTATAATGAATTAATTAAAATTAAATCAACTATTGAAATATTTCCTGATATCATTAGTGTTAATTATATTAAGACAAGAAATAATAAAACTATTAATGATATTATTAATATAATTAATCAGGCTAAAAAAGATTTGATTTTATTATCATATAAAGTATCACCAAGTGATATTAGAAATATTTTTTATTTATTTCTTGGTCCTTTATGGTATTCTTTGTTTAAAGAAGATTATGAATATATTAGTCTTATAGGTAGACTATTTAATCCAATTTGTGTATGTGACTCATTTTTCCATAATAATATTAATCATAATGTAAATTTAATTCCAAAAAGACAATCTTTTAATAAAGAATCATTAAATACATTAGTTGATGAAAATATTAAAACAACATCAATTATTATAAATGATATGAATACATTTCCACAATTTATTAAAACAATAACTGAATTAATAAATATGGAAAAATTAACACTTTCAAATGAAAGAAATAATTTTTTTGAATTTGATAAATTCAGCGATAAATTTGTTAATAAATCAAATATTATTTTTACAAATATATTGAGTGCATCATCTATGATAGAAGAAAAAAACGGTTTAAATATAATATTTAAAATAAATATTCCCACAGAAAATGGACCTTATATTAAATATATTGCATTTCAAGGTTTTATTAAAGATGATATGATTGAAATTTATAAAACTAATAATTTAATTTTTCAAAAATATGAATCAATTAAAAAATACATAAATTCTATAATTTCTCCAATTCCTAAAACATTCATTGATAATTATTTATTAACTCTAAATATAAAAGATATATTATTAAATAATACAGAAGAAATTAATAAATTATTAGTAAAAAGATATGATGATTTAAATAATTTTAAAACATTTCAATTAGGTCAATTAATTAATGAATTTATGTTTTCAAGTAAATTTAAGAAATATGAAATATTATTATCTTTTTTAAGTGGAGATGAATATGATAAAAAATTAGCATATTTATTATATGATATTTTAAAAATGAAAGATAAAAAAGAAATCTCAACTGAAATTTATAATTCATTGCCTACACATTTTAAAGTATTATTAGATGAAGTTGAGAAAAATGTTATTAATGAAGAAGAACAATTAACTAAAAATTATGTTGGTGATTTAAGTTATGAAAGAAGAATTAATATGTTAAAAGTGCCGAGTAATATTAAAGATAAAGCCATTGAAAAATTAAAATCAATGAAAGGTAATTTTCAAGGTGATAATAAAGCACAGTCATGGTTAGACGGTTTTCTTAAAATACCATTTGGAGTTTATAAAAATAATAAAATAATTGAGTTCAAGAAAAATTTTATAAAAAAAATAAATAATCAAGAAAAAAATATATATTCATGTGAAGAAATTAATAAATATTTATTAGATAATAAAATCAAATTGGATTTAAAATCTGAATGGGATAATTATAATATTGAAAAATCTAATTATCTTAAAAATGTTCGAAAGTATTTAAATGATGCAGTTTATGGACATAAAGACGCTAAATTACAATTAGAATGTTTATTCGCACAATGGATTAATGGTGAAACAAAAGGTGCAATTATAGGATTATGTGGGCCAGCAGGAACTGGTAAAACTTCTTTAGCAAAAAATGGTTTATCAAAATGTTTAATAGATGATGATAATAATCCTCGTCCTTTTGGTTTTCTACCAATTGGAGGCTCAGTAAATGGTTCAACATTAGTAGGACATAATTTTACATATGTTGGTTCAACATGGGGTCGTATTGTTGATATATTAATTTCTACTAAATGTATGAATCCAATTATATTTATAGATGAAGTGGATAAAATAAGTAATACAGAATATGGTAAAGAAATAACAGGAGTCTTGACACATTTAACAGATTTAACACAAAATGATAGTTTTGAAGATAAATATTTTAGTGGCATTCCTTTAGATTTATCAAAAGCACTTATAGTATTTTCATTTAATGATATTGAATTAATAGATCCAATTTTAAGAGATAGAATTACTATTATTGAAACAAAACCATATAATTTACATGAAAAAATTCAAATTATAAGTAAATATATGTTACCTGAAATATTTAAAGATGTAGGTTTTAGTAATAATGAAATCATATTTTCTGAGAGTATTATAACTTATTTAATAGAGACTTATACTAATGAAGCTGGTGTTAGAAAGATTAAAGAAAAATTATTAGAAATAGTTAGAGATATTAATTTGAACATAATTCATAATCATAATAATAATTATTCTTTACCATTTATTATTAATAAAGAATATATTGATGATTTATTTAAAAATAAACCAAAAATGAAAATAAATATGATTCATAATAATCCAGAAGTAGGTTTAGTTAATGGATTATATGCAACAACATCTGGAATAGGTGGTTTAACAGTTATTCAAGTTATGAAATATCCATCTGATAAAATGTTAGATTTAACTTTAACTGGTCAACAAGGCGATGTTATGAAAGAATCTGTAATGTATGCTTTAAGAATAGCATATAATATGTTAACTGATGAAGAAAAAAATAAAATATTAGAAGATTCGTATAATAAAAAGAATTTTGGTTTATTAGTTCATACCCCAGAAGCAGCTACTAAAAAAGATGGACCATCGGCTGGTGCTGCAATGACACTTGCAATTTATTCTGTATTAACTGGTAAAAAAATTAGAAATGATATAGCTATGACCGGTGAGATTGATTTATGCAAAAATGTTCGTGCTATAGGTGGATTACATGCAAAATTAACAGGTGCTAAAGCAGCAGGTGTTAAACTAGTATTAATACCAAAAGAAAATGAAAATGATTTAAAAATTTTAAGAAATGAAAAAATTTCTCCTGAAGATAATAATTTTAAAGTAGAACTAGTTGATTATTTTGATGATATAATTAATTATTGTTTATAATATTATAATTTATTTTCTATTAATATATATATAATATGTCTAGTACTCCTCCTGTTCAAAATGCAATTACTATTATAGATGCATTAAACGTAATCATTACTGCTAGTAATGTAGATAATAATAATAATAAATTTATCGGTGTTCTTGATAATAATAAAATGGCCTCATTGTATGTAAATAATACTTCTACTAAAATTAATATTGCAAATAATACAATAATAAAACATATTGATATAGATAATATAACTGGTTATGTATATTTAAGATGTGAAAATTCAAATATGAATGGATTTATATTTAATAATATTACTTATAGTTCAAATATAAGTAGAAATGCTTTAATTATATTAAAACCTGATACTAATACTTATATTATTGATAATGTATTATGGATAGATGGAATAATTTCATTTACTGTAAATAATAATAATATACATGCCTTAATTAAATTAAATGAATATAATTATCCTGCCGTCATATTAAATGAAACAAAGCGAGTACCTATAGTTCGTTCAGCAACTGATATGTTTACATATCTCTATTTAAATATTGTATACACTAATCCTCTTCGTACTTTTACATTAATGGAGATTTTAAAGGGAAATTCAGAATATAAAGATTTTATAAAAACTGTATCTGTGATCGATAATAAAAACTTACTATTAACTGGATATTGCCAAGACGACTTAAATGTATCACTTCAAGGTGCATCTATTGCTTTTAATCCTGGATATTTCATATTATCTATAATATTAATGGAAACCGAATTGAAAACAATGACATATAAATATAATGATCACTGTTCATTATTAGGAGATTTATCTCTTGAAAAAGTAATATATAATGAAAATGACGAATCTATATATTTATCTTGTAATATAAATAATGAAGAAATTGCTGTAATGTTTGGTAATAATTTCAAGTTCGGAACTACTTTTAAAAGAATACGAATAACATCTAAATATACTCATACAAACGCTATTTTAAAAATTAAATTATCACAAAAGATAGCAGAACTTATATGTGCATTCCAATCTAATATTTCTCCTAATGTTTTTTTTGCAATAGATAAAGATTCAAATTTATATTATGTTACAAATACAGATGATAAAGGAACATTTGTTATAAACAATGATGTATATAATGTTGAGAAAACATGCGAAGTAGTTGTTAAACTTAATAATAAAAGAAATATTTTATGGAATAAGGAATTTAGAGCATTACCTTTATCTAATACATTAGTACATAATATATATTCTAAAAAAGATATAGTTACAATGATTGGTGTAGCTAATGCAAAATCTATTAAATTAGGTAATATACTTTACACTAGCGCTGATGATATTAATAAAATATATACACTTGACTTTACTAATATTGAACAATTTACAAATTTAACATCAGAATCAGATTTTACACCAATTATGACATTAGATTTAATAAAGGAAACTACAACTATTACACCAAAAAATACAACTACAACAAATAAAAAAACTATTATAATTGTATCATCTGTATTAGGTTCATTAGCAGTTATAGTCATTTGTGTATTGTTATATTTACATTTTGTAAAAAGAATTATATAACACATATTTTTACCCATCATCAACATAACAAATAACTGAAGAAGACTTTAGCGTTAATATATAGAGAAAAAATATTTAATTAAATATTTTTTCGTTATAAAATGGCTGGCAAACGAAGCACATTAATATATAAAGATTATTTATATAGTAAATATAAAATATACTAATATGGAGTCAATAAATCTATATAAACTCAAATATGATATTCAGTGTGTTGCTTTAGAGAATGATATTATTCAAAATATATTAGATTGTTATGTTAAATCTAATATAAAAATGATAAAAACTTCAAAAAAACAAGTTAATATAATGAAAACAAATAAAATTCAAGCAAAGAAAGACTTGAATGAAAATAAACTAATTATGATTATGAATAAATTATCAAATGATAATATAAATGAATTAGTAATAGAATATATAAGTAATATTAATTTACAAGAAGACTCAGAAAATTTTAATATCAAATATGATATTATTTTAACAGAAATTTTTAATAAAATGATAAAAGATATTAAATTTATTGAAAATTATGTAAATTTTGCAATTAAAATATTTGCTATTGAATATAAAAGATTAAATATTTATCCTTCTACATTCATTAATTTAATAAAAGAAACATTAAATGAATCATTAGATGAAAATATTCGTAATGCATGTTTTGATATAATTAAACAATTACAAAAAAATGGATTTTTTCATGAAAATATATTAACATTTATATCACAAAATTTATTCTCAACAAATTCACCAAAATATATAGATATTTACAATTGGTTTTCTTCATTTCCAAAAGAATATATATGTAAATACAAGGATAATATAATGAATATATTAAATCAATCAAATAATGAAATTGGTAATAGAGAGAAAATATTAATATCAAGTATATTAGAAGATAATATAAATCAGGATAATTTAGAAATACTTGAACAAGAAGATAGTGATGAATTTAAAACATTAATTAATAATATTCTAGAGGAATATAATTTTATTAAATCTGTAGATGAAGTGGAGGAATTTATTAAAATAGAATGTAATGATATAAATAAAAAGAATATATTTTGTAGAGAATTTATTGAATTTAATATAAATAATGTATCAACAATGGATATGACATTAATTGATATATTAATTAGAAATAAGATTTTATTTAAAAGTAATATTAGCAAAGGGTTAGTATTATATTTACATAATAAACATATTAATAAAACTGATGATAATTATGATAAGATTATTGATATATTAAAATATCTTAAAAACAATAATATTACAAAGAATATTGAACATATTTTCAAAAAGTTTAGAGTTAAGTTATTTTATGATAATTAACCTTTTTCCATTTGCGAAGGTTAACATATTATTCCTGATTCTTGGTATAAACCATAGTTCACAAGGTTTAATTAGTTGAGATTACTAATATTAGTAAAAATTGATAATAATAATTATAAATTATTATTATTAATTAAAATAATGGATATATTAAGTAACTATGCAAATGTTTCATTTGGAAATAAATTTATTAAATATGGTTTAAGTATTATTGATAATCCTAATTTTATAAGTAAAGGAACGTTGTCATCTATTGCAATTAACAGTTTGAATTATTTAGAACCTTTCATATATAAAAAATCTTTTAATGATGTAAATAAAGATAATATATTAGGATTATATAGTTACATTGCTGATAGAGAAGATTTTAAGGATGAAATGTTTAGAGGTTTTATTTCATTAGATTATTTAGATTATCCTTTGTATGAATTTTATTATAATAAACATGATAATATTACAATCTATGTTTATGAAGGAAAACTTAGCAATTTATATTATAATAAAAATAAATGTTTATGTTTTTATTAATTTTCTATAAATTGAAACAAAACATGCTGATAATTGAACCAAATTATCAATTAAATTTACTTTAATATAATACTCACTTAATATTTTATATATTTCAATATTATCACTATTATCAGTTTGTTCATTTTCAATAAATTTCATAAATGTTAATATAATATCATTTGCACTATAACCGGAATCATATAATATTTTGGTATTCATTAATAATTGACTTAAATTTTTATCATAACAATTTTTAATAATTTCTTTAATCAGATGAATTTTTGGAATATCGATAATATTTTCTACAGTAGATTCATCCAATTTATTATACATATATTTAATACATTCTAAATTATTAATGCATTGTCTAATATCAAAGTTTGAATTAAATAATAATGTATCAATACCTTTATTATTATATTCTATATTTTCAGATTTACAAATATCTTTAATCTTATTTTTTAAATTATCTTTTGATATTCTCGGGAAATATAATATCATGCATCGAGATTGAATTGATTCATTTATTTTAAATCCCTCATTACAAATAAAAACAAAACGTGTAGTTTCATTAAATTCTGCAATTATATTATTTAATAAATTTTGCGCCTTTGGTGTAATACTATCTGCTTCATCTAAAATTACTACTTTATAATTATTTGTTTTCTTTTTACAAAAAGGTAATATTGTTTGTTGTATCATTGCAAGTCCTCTATCATCTGATGCATTTAATTCTAAAACATTTGATGCATATATTTCTGGACTATAAATTTTTTTAGCTAAATATATAACAGTAGAAGTTTTACCAGTACTTGGTTCTCCAGTAATAATCATATTTGGTATCTGACCACTTTTACTAATACTTTTAATTTTTTCTTTAATAAAATCATCGAATAGTAGTTCTTCAAAATTTTTAGGTCTATATTTCTCAACTAATGGCAATTTGATATTTTTATGTAATAACTCCATTTATATTAATATTATTATATGTATATTTCTAAATAAATAAAATATCAACTTTAATATAATGGACAAAAATATAGTATTAACTATTTTTATTATATATATACTTGTATTAGTTATATATATAAAATCTCCAAATCCAATATTTATAAATTCAGTATAAATTACCTAATTATTTTACCTAATTATTTTACCAAAGGTGAGTAATAGGGCGGTTCAAAGTATTAATATTTGCCATATATATTTTTATTTATTAAATTCTTTATTAAAACTCGAAATTGTATGAATTTTAACTCCTAATTCTTTCGCTTTTGTCGTTTTACCAGTTAGGCCTTCGGCTAGTACAGTGTCATCTTTAACTATTAATATACTAGTATTTTTACTTACAGAAGATGACATTTCTCCACCATTATTGATAATGAATTCTTCTAATCCCTTATCTCTAAATCCACTCATAACTATTTTCATTCCAGTAAATTTACCAGTCTTAACTTCTTTTACCTTCATATCAACACTAATATATTTTTTAATATCATTGTAAAATTCAACAAAATGTTTAAAATTTTGTGCAAATATAGTGCTGGTTTTTTCTTCCCAACCATCTAAAATACGTAATGAATTAATGAATTCTTTTTCTGTATAGGTATTATAAATATCCATAATATTAGGATATTTATTTAATACATCTTTAGCTCGTTCTTCGCCCATTCCACGACCTAACTTATTAGAAGCTTTCATTAATAGAGCGAATGGAATTTTAGTTGTTGATGTTTTTATACTTTCAATAATATTCTCTGCTGATTTTTGTTTAAATCCTTCAATACTTAATATATCTTCTACTTTTAATTTAAGAAAATCTAAAATACTTTTATGTCCAGCATTAAATATTTTTTCTACTATTTTTTCACCTAAACCCATTGTATTGATTGTGCTAAAAAAGTAGTAAATGTTTTTAATTTTTGAATCATTATTAATATTTGTATTCATTAAATGGACACCTGAATCATTCCATTCACCTTCTGGTAAATCTACACGAGCGCCTTTAATAACTTTTTCTATCTTTGGAATAACATCATTACTACGAATAACTTCTACTTCTGCTCCAATTCCTAATTTATTATCAATAATGAATCTAGCATTATTACCCGTAACTCTTTTAATTGTTACACCTCCAACATCTATAGGTTCAATAATTAATGTTGGCATAATAATATTATCCTTTGTTGTATTCCATTCTATATCAATTACTTTACTAATTGCTTTTTGGTCTTCTAATACATCCTTAAATGCCCATGAATAATCCGGATTACCGTCAGTATTAATAGGATGAATATCATCATTAGTAATAATTATACCATCAATTATATATTTTGCTTTAGAACGACGTTTAATCAAATATTCTGATAATCGTTTGAATGTTAATTTTTCAGTTACTTTATGATGAACTGTTCTAAATCCTATTTCTTTAATCATTTCTAATTGCTTAGAAACATTATATACTGGATCTATTATTTGATATAATACTAAATATGTATCACGTGCTAATTCTGGATTAATATTTTTACTATTTACTAAACCAGCAACTGCATTACGTGCATTTTTCATAGTAGATATCCATTTATTTTCAAATTTAGTTTTATTAATAATTAATTCACCACGAAAAGCAATAGAATCCACATCAATTTTGTTCTTTTTTAAATAATTAAATACTGTTTTATAATCTGGAATATTCTTAATATATTTTAATAACATAGTAATATCCATTCCTTGAGTCGCTGTTCCACGTGTATATAAGTTAATATTATTATCTTTATACATAAGCAATGCAGATACACCGTCTAATTTATCACTCATAATATATGGTGCACTGTATTGTTTTGTCCATGATTCTAATTTATTAGAAGGTGGTTTTATTTTATCCATACTACCTAAATAATAAGGCAAATCAACTTTATCTTTACTTTTAATAGAAGCACCTATCATTTTTAATATTTTACTTTTAGGAGATTTTAATAATAAAAATTCTCGTAACATATCAAAAACAGAATCGCTAATAACAGGTTCTTCATTATAATATTTATCACTAGAATAAACTATAATTTTTTCCAAATTATCAATTGATAGATTCTGAATATAAGAGAAAATATCTGTATTAGAATTATTTAAATCATCTATAATCATATTATTAGATACCATTAATATATAATAATATAATATTTTAAGCCAAATCTAATCAATTTTTATTTGTTATATTAACCATAGTTCCATTCGCGAAAATCGAAGATTACGAATATAAGCTGATAATAATATTCATAGAATTATTGGTAGGGTAAAATGAATCTACGATTAGAACAACGGTTAACAGCCAGATAAGACGATAGTAATTTTTTTATATATTTTAATCATTATAATGAATGAATAGGTGGCGTATAATCTATAGATTTTAAAAATAATTTTGCTATTTTATTATCATCTTTATTATATATTATTGTATTTTTTGATAAAATAATATCCTTTTTATCAAATGGGATATCTCTAGTTAATAATACAAAGTTTAATAATATATTAATCATATTATTCAAGTCATAAAATTTTTCATCATCTAATTCATATAAATAATATCCTGGATTTTCTAATACTGATATATCTCTTATTGCTCTTACAATTGAACCACGTAATATTCTTTCATCTCCTCTTATAACTGTAAATGCATCTACCATTCTTCTTATATAGTTAGTAACAAGTTCTTTCTTTTGACTTGACCATATTTTATTTATATAATTTGATATATTAGTATCAGATATTGATGTAATTAATTTTAATACTTCGATTAAAGCTTTAGTATCAAATATACCTATACCAAAATTAATACCAGGTGATTGAACAATTGCGCCTCCACCAGATAAATAGTCTTCTTCTGCTTGGCGCTCTTTAATTAAATCATTATCTTCAATTGTATCTATAGAAGTTTTTTTTAATAAATAAGAAGGAATATAACCAATTGATTCAAAAAATAATTTAATAGTCGATGTATCATATTTATGTGTTTTTATTTTAATATTTTCATCGAATTGAAATTCATCATCTTCTGGATCCCATAATCTATTGGCTAAAATATATTTTCTTATTAAAATAATAATCACAAATTGTTGATTATATAGATCTTCAGGTATTTCTAAATTTTCTCCAGTATATATACTAGTTTCTAATAATTGAGATAATGTAAATCTTATTTGATTTTTAATTGGTGGATTTTCATCTGTATCTACTATAAAATCATATAATGTTTGATAAGCATTTAATATGATTTGTGCTTGTTCTGTAGAAATATTAGGATGAGTTTTAATAATTTCTTGTAAAGTTATAGGTTTTTTAATTAATTCAGCTAAAAAATTAATATATGTAGGAACATCAGATATATTAATTATAAATTTTTTATTTAATGATTTTATAGAAATTCCATAATTTCTACCACCTATCATCTCCATATATTATATTGAGATATTAATAAAATATTTTTTAATTTATTATCATCTTATATTCGTAATCTTCGATTTTCGCGAATGGAACAAAGGTTAATATAATTAACATTTAGTTTCATTTGGTCTTATTATAGAATTAACCCATAGATTCTCCATCGTATCATATTTGAATGGCGCGTCTACTAAAAAATCAGAAGATGATTTTTGAATTTGAGGTAAAGGTGGACTTGAATTCATTCTTTTAAAATTAATATTATCAGATATATGTTTTTCAATAAAGCTAATTGCTTCAAATGCTTTAGCTGTCATTGATGTAGATTTAATGTTTTTAGTTTTTAACTCTTGTAAAGTAATTTTTAAATCTTGAAATCCTTGACGTTGTCTATTCATTTGTTTTTGTAATATAGATGCATCAGCTGGTTCTGGTCCAATAGGTCCAGCATAAAATGTATTTTGTATATGGCTTACTAATTGTATCATTGTATCTAAATTAGTAAAAGAAAAACAATTTCCAGCAGGTGAAGATATTCTATATGGACCACCGCCTTTTAATAAACGTTTAGTTGTTTTTTTATTTGATTTATAAGATAATCTTTTAGATAATCTTTTTGATTGTTTTTTAGATAATCTTTTAGATAATCTTTTAGATAATCTTTTTGATTGTTTTTTATGAGTTGATTTTTTAGTTTTATGTGATAAACGTTTTGATATACGTGATACCATTTATATATAATATTGATAATTTATTTTATAGCCTAATATAAATAACTATCATTTATGATAATACAATCACATAGTTTACAAGGAAAAAGAGAGTCAAATGAAGACCAACATATTGGCGTAATTAATATTAATAATACAGATAAAACTATTAATCCCGTTAATTTAATTGGTGTATTTGATGGTCACGGTGGAAAATTAGTATCTAAATATATAAAAACTAATTTACCAAAATATATATTTAAAAAAACTAATACTAATATTTTTGAACAACATAATGCAATTATTAATAATTATTTTAACAAGTTATTTGATAAATTACAAAATGATTTAATCAAAGAACATCCTATAGCTGCTAATAGATGTGGATCAACTGCATTGGTTGGAGTAATGCATAAAATAACCAAAGGTTATAAAAATACTAATTATTTATGGATAGCTAATATAGGTGATTCGCGAGCAGTTTTATGTAATCATTTAGGCAAAGCGATTCCATTATCTAAAGACCATAAACCACATCATGCACCTGAGAAAAAAAGAATAGAAACAATGGGAGGTAAAATTAAATTTGATGGAGTGGATTGGAGAATAGGAGACTTATCATTATCTAGAGCTTTTGGAGATTTAGATAATACACCTTATGTAACTCATACACCAGAAATATTTAAATATAGATTAAATAAAAAAGATAAATTTATTATATTTGCATGCGATGGTTTATGGGATGTTGTTAATAATACAGAAGCAGTTAACTATGTAAATTATTTAGTTGAAAAAAAATTTACAGGTAATATATCAAAAAAATTAGGAGATTATGCTATTAAAAAAGGTTCATATGATAATGTTACAATTAGTATCTTATTTTTAGAAACATAATTTATGATTATACTTCAGTTTCTCTAATATTATTTAATTCTTGAATTCTATAATCTTCATCATCATAAATATATAAATCTGATTGTACATCGATTTTATATTCATAATTTCTAATTGACAATTGTCTTGTTTTGCCCCATGATATATTATCCATTCCAAGTAAAGCATTAAAATAAATAATAATATTAATAATACTTCCGGATAATAAAAAGAATAAATATGAAACATAAAAATATAATGCATTCTTAAAATTCATTGGTTTTATAAAAATTGGAATTAATAAACCATAGCCAAAAGGAATAATCATTAAGATAGATAAATATAACATTAATATTGATGCATTTTCAATTAATGCTTTTATAAAGAATGCAGTTGCTACTACTATGAAAGGTGTAAGTGTAAATATAGATACATTTACAAATGATAATATTCTTTCTATAATTTTTATATTAGGTAAATATAATAATAGTAAATCATTACAATTTGCTCCTAATGACCATCGTCTTCTTTGTGATAAAAATACTTTAAATGAATTTGGTGCATTTGTATATGCTATTGCATTTAAATTTTGAACTGTTTTAACATAAGGATACATGGATGATAATATTATTACATGATTTCTATCTTCACTTGCTATACTTCTAATATGGGTAAATATATTATCATTATTAGTAGGACAATAGTTAAATTTTTCCATAATTTCATCCCCACAAGTTTCTTTTGACACTCTTAATATTTGATTACATCCAGATAAACAACTGACTTTATGAGTTAGTTGTGATTGCGCTTGACGTTTTAAACATTGAGCGAACATATATTCAGCATATTGATATAATAATAATAAACTAAATCTTCCTGTGCTTTGTGAAATATTAATATCAACATAACCTACACAACCATGTATATGATTATCAGATTCCATTGTTTTAATTAATTCATATGAGCAATTATAATCTAATACAGTATCTGCGTCAATTCCAATAATATATTTAATGTCTTCGTTTATTAATGTTTTATTATAAATACATTTTCTAACTAATACAAGTGAATCTCTTTTACCTGCGTTATATCTTTTAATAATTAGAATATATGGTAAACTATGAAAAAAACCTCTATATATAAAATATTTATTAAGATTGCCTTCTCTTGTATAATATTCATAACATTCTGGAATAGTTTTATTATTAAAAATTTCTAATAATATATCATTCGTTGATTTATCATTATCTTTACCAATTACCATACCATCACATATAACAATTAGTGTTCTTTTATCATAAATAGATTTACGCTGATATAAAATACTAATAAATGTATTAATTAATTCATAATAACTTTCATTATAGCAAGGAACTAAATAAACATAATTTAATCCTTGTTCTTCTCTTTGTATATCATATTTTTTATTTGATTTATTAAATAATTTTGTTACTAATAATGATATACTAAATAAAGAATATAATAAAGTTGATGATGCTAATATAAATAAATAAACATACCATCTATTTTGAAATATAATAAATGTACTAATTAACGAACTATTTAATATTAATAATAAAAATAAAATAGAATATTTTTGATTTTTTAATATCATTATAATTTATATAATTAATCATTTATATAAATTAATAATTTATATAAATTAATAATTTATATAAATTAATCATTTATAAATTAATCATTTATAAATTAATATTTTTATTGAATTTTTAATGGAATCCAACGATTTAACTGTTTATATAAAACACATACACATTTAGTTTTTTGTTTAATATTTTCTTTACAATATCTTGAAACTTTTAAATTTGGAATATGAGCAATTCCTATTTTATCTGAATCTTCATATACATTATAAACATCAGTAATATTAGTTGGTTCTATTTCTAATATTTTTTTAATACTATTATTTTCATAAGAATAAACACGTGATTCAAGAAATTGTTTAATTTGATGAATCATATTATAACTTTCATTTGTAACAAGTGAATCATTTTCAATATTAATTTTTTCTATTTGTTTTTTTTCTGTAAAAATATATGAAACACCTGATTTTTTAGGAAAAAAAACTAAACCAGTAATATCTAATTCACACTTTGGAATAATAGTTGTTACTAATTTATCTAACATATTATATTTATATAATTTATTGATTTTTAATTTAAAATTTTCACAACCATCTTTCTGAAATTGAGTTGCAATATTATTATCCAAATAAATCATTTTCTCAGTCATTTCCATATCAATAATATTGTTACCTCCTAAATAATAACAATCTTTAATCAACATTATATTTTTCATTAATTTTGCATCAAATAATGTACCACGGAAAATATTTGGTGCAGCCATCAATTTAATTTTATACATAAAAACTTTTTTAATATCAATAGTTTTTTTATTATATGATAAATTTTTTTTATCAATCGCAATACATTGTGAATATTCTTTCTGTCCTTCTCCTGTCATTTTTGTTATTTTATTAAAAAGCAAAAAATAATTAAAACCTTTAAAATTAGGAGACACATAATGTTCCTGTTTCTTTAAAAATGATAATTGTTGCATATTATCCAACATATTATATCTGTATTTTGATAAATCTATCAAATTAAAAATATAATCAATAATCTTTAATTTATGTTCATCATTAATTAAAAATGCATCTGCATCTCCAAACTTAACCATTAATAATTATAGTCAATTTATGTTTATATTAAAATATCAATTTTTATGGCGTTAAAAACAGAAGGTTATAATGACCCATAAACAAACCGTAGGTTAATTTGGAAATTCACAAACAACTGTAGGTTTAATAGGAATATATTATAAACTACTCCCATTAGGTAAACTAGAAAAGCCCTCATATTTATATTCATAATCCATTGTTAAATCTTTATTTTTATCAAAATCATTATCATATGAAACATAAACTGGTTTATATAAACCAGATAATTTATTACTAATTATTGGTTTACCTGATATTCTTTCTATTTGTTCTTTTGATAATGTTTTATTAACTTTAGATGTCATTTTTGTATATATATCTAATAATGTTGATTCATCTAATTCACTCTTTGAAAAATCTTTATAATTTTTAAAAGATAATTCATTATTAGAATCAATTGGTAATATAAAATTATTATAAGCATTTGCTACATCCACATGTTCCTCTATATCACTTTTTTTCAAATTATTTATTGCATTATTTACTCCAGGATCTCTTATATACTTATTTGTTTGATATGCAGCATTTGGATCAAGAGTTTTATTTGGAATCATTGGAATAGTTATTTTTAAATCATTAGTTCCTAAAGGAAAATTATCTTTATTATTACCTTTTGCTATAATTTCTGAATTTGATAAATTATTATCTTTATCAAATGTTAAATCTGTATTATTTAATAACATATTTGATTTATTTATATTAACATCTGAATAAGGAATAAAAGGTTCTTTATTATCTTTTAATAATAAACATAATATGCCTACTATTAATATTGATGATATTAAAATTAATACTATATTGTTATTATCTTTGTTAAACATTATTATTATTATAGATAATTTTATATTTATAATTATAATAATTATTTTTACTTAAAACAAAATAAACATGATTTTATTTTTGGTTGAAACATTACTAAATTAACCATCGTTTTAGTCATTGATATAAATTCATGTCTTTCTTCTTCTGGAATTACTTTAAAATGATCTAATATATACATAATTAATTCTTCTAAAACATCTGATAATTCTTTATAAGTTAATTTTAATTTTTTTAGATTATTTGTACAATATAATACTAATTCCATTATTTCAGGTATATCTTTTTTATCTATTTTACCATCCATCATTATACTATTTATTTTTGTTTCTACTATTTTCATAAAAATTGGATCATCAATTATTTTTTGAGTTGCTTTATATAATATATCCTGAGTTTTGGACATTATAAATATATTATAATATATTTAATTTTACATACCAAAGTATAAAAATTATTAATAGATAAATTTCAACTAAATTGTTAATAATAAACAAATGATTTGTTTATTATTAATATTAATAATGCATTAAATGCAGTGCCTGGTGCAGGAATTGAACCTACGCGTGCTACGCACAGTGGGACTTGAATCCACCGCCTTAACCACTCGGCCAACCAGGCATATCCTATGTGGGACTCGAACCCACAACCTCTCGCTTAGAAGGCGAGCGCGCTATCCGATTGCGCTAATAGGACAAACAACTACCTCATATGGGGATCGAACCCATGACCTCTGCATTATAAGTACAGCGCTCTAACCGACTGAGCTAATGAGGCAAATAATAAAATATATTGTCAAAGACAACAAATACTCCGCCCGGGTATCGATCCCGGTCCCCTAGCTTGGAAGGCTAGTATGCAACCTTTAACACTTACGGAGCAATATTTCCTCAAGGGAACAGATAAATTAAGAGAGCTTAATTTATAATTGTTTTGTAGAAGGTAACAATTAATAACCTTTGGTAGCAACTTGAGTTGCTAAAAGTACCTCATATGGGGATCGAACCCATGACCTCTGCATTATAAGTACAGCGCTCTAACCGACTGAGCTAATGAGGCAAAAAGAATTATTGCTAATTAAAAGATTAATTGTATACATCTACTAGACATATACTTCTTAATGTTTAATTATAAATAATTCCTGAAACATAAATATCATAATGATAATAAATTATAATTATATCATTATATCTTATTGATTTCCTCAAGGGAACATTAACTAATTTATATACCAGGTGCAGGGATCGAACCTACGCGGGCTTGCGCCCAATGGGACTTAAATCCATCGCCTTAACCGCTCGGCCAACCTGGCAAAACCACAATAACAATTGTGGCGAGACTTTTTTTATGACCATAGGTCTTTTTTTAATTTCCTCACATTAAAAATTTAATTTGGGAACTTTATCCTTTGTCTAATATACTATAGAAATAAATCTTTAAATCAAACGAATTATGTTCTTTAAATAAAAATTATAATTTAATTAAATATTTTTTTGGGATTTTAGTTTCTAGATATTTATTTGTCTCAATAATCTTCTTCCAATTTTTAATACTTAATAATGGTTCAATATTATTAGGATTAGTAATTCTTAATAAACCGTGATAATCATCTTTATTTTTCTTATCATTTGGTTTTTCACCTAACATTTCTAATTCTTTTTGTGTAAATACTTCATTATATTTATAATTAACGCATGCTTCGCGTGACAGGATTGTTTTACTTTTTGTGCCAAATAATACACTTATAAATTTATCTGTGTAATCTACTAATTTTTTCTCACAACAATTATCACAATAATTACATAAAAAGAATTTAGGAACTTGACCAAAGTGTTCCAATATGAAACGCCGACGGCAGCCAGGATAATAAAAATAATTTGCCATTTTATTTAATCCTTTTACTTTTGATGTTTCAACTTCTTTATCAAATCCACCTTTTTTAATCATACTTGTTCCAATCGCAACACTTTTATATTGAAAAAATAATACAGATTCTGCTTCTTTACCATCACGACCTGCACGGCCTATCATTTGATAATATTCTTCAATACTATTTGGAGAACCAAAAATTAATACACATCTTACTGTTTGGTCAATACCCATTCCAAATGCAACTGTACTAACAATTATATTATTACTCGAAGAGTTATCACTATTATTAAATTTATTTTGAACTTTATTACGCATTCCTTTACTCATCCCTGCATGATAATAGTTAGAAATATTACCATATTTAGTATTAATTTCTTTTGATAATTGATTAGTTTGTTCTCTACTATTTGTATAAATAATAATCTTATGACCCTCATATTTAGTTATCCAAGGCTCCATACATTCAATATTAATTTTTTTCTCACCAATACATTTTAAATATATATTAGGTCTGTCAAAATTAGCAACAATCAATTTTGGATTATTTAATTCTAAATGTTTAACTATATCTTCAACAACTTGGTTTGTTGCTGTTGCAGTTACAGCCATAATTGGAATCTCTGGAAAGAACTTTCGAAAACGACGAATTTTTAAATAATCATCGCGAAAATCATGACCCCATACGCTAATACAATGACTTTCATCTATGGCTAAAAAACCCAAACGGTTATGTTCAATTAAAGTTTTCGCTAATTCAAATCCTTCTCCTTTAATCAAATATTCTGGACTCATATAAATTATATTTATTTCTCCATCAATTATTTTAAATATTTCACGATCTTTATTAAAATTATTACCATGCAAAGCAGCAACTGGAATATTCATATTAATTAATTTTTCTTTCTGATCTTCCATTAAACTAATTAATGGAGAAATAATAAAAATCGCTTTATTACTAATTAATGGTGGTAATAAATAACACAATGATTTACCATAACCAGTTGGTAATAATCCTACAACATCCTGTTTATTCATATAATGATTAATTAATTCATATTGTTTATCCTTTATATTATCTATATTCCAATATTTTTTAAGTATTTCATTTATTTTCTCCATTTAATAATATAATAAATTATTTTATTAAATAGATAATCAATTTTTATGGCTTTATGAAATTTCTTTTAGAAATTTCATAAATTCCCATAAACACGATTGAAATGGATAGAAAAATCTTTGATTTTTCTATCCTTCAATCAATTTTTCCCATGAATATAATGAAGTCTAGACTTCATTATATCCATTAGAACTGTTAATAAGACCTACGGTCCTGAGAGATAGAGTTTTTATGAATAAAAACTCTATCACCCAATCAATTTTTATGGCTTTATTCCCATAAACACGAATAACCAACCGTAGGTTAATTTTATAGCTTTATGAAATTATTTAAATTCTAACATTTTCTTAACAGGTTCACTGAATAAACCGATTAATGGAATCAAACCAAATGACATAAAAAATATTCTATGTGCCATTTCAAAATCATGTAATTCTTTATTTTCTTTGTATTTTTGTTTAATTACCATAATATTAACTGGAATATAAAATAAAGTAAAATAAATATTATATGGTATTAAGTTTAGGGGATTTTTATACATTACATAATATGAACCTAGTAAATAAATTGCAAAGAATATTTTTTCTATATTATAAATATTTATCATATATTATATTTTATAAAATAATAATTTTAATAATTACTCATCATTGCCTGATGCTTCAGATTCCGATGAAACACTTGAGAGACTATCAACATCAGACTCAGAAGACGAATCATTCATCATTGGACGTGCTTTTCCGTCGTCAGAATCTTCATCAATCTTTGGCTTTGGAGTTCCCTTCACAGGTGCACTAATTTTTTTAGCACTAGTGGGCTTAGCCTCAGTCTTAGTCTCAGTCTTAGTCTCTGATTTAGTCGTTTTAGTTACTTTTGGTTTTTCAACCTTTGCCTTAGGCTTGGGTTTTTCTTCTTCATTATCAGAATCATCTACAGGTTTAACTTCTTTAGCACTAGGCTTTAGTTTAGTTTTATCAATCTTCTTAGCGACTGGTTTAATACTATCGGCAGTTTCAGAATCATCGATAATCTCACTCTTGTTTTTTACTGTTTTCTTTGCTCCTTTAATAGATGCCTTCTTTTCTTCAGGTTTCGATTCTTCTTCTACAATATGTTCCGACGGATTCTTATTCATAATTTCCCATAATTTAGATACTAATTCATCACGCTTCTTTTCAAGTCCAGATAATTTATCAGTAGTTGATGTAATTTCCTTTACAATATTTAACCATTCCAGCTTAATAGCTTCAATTGAAGACTCTGTAACATCACTTACAGGCTTAGTTTCAGATACAGTTTTCTTGGATACTTTAGGTGCCATTATTAATTATTACGTTTTATTCCTAATTATTTTTTAAATCAATTTTTTTTACCCATGGACTAGTTAAAAATAGCGGAAAAACATAAATATTGATATATTTATATATTAAAAGGATTATTATTATAATCAAATAATAATTATGAACTACCCGAAAATCAATTTTGGCACTTATCGGCTTATGAATGATACTTTCAAATCATTAGAATATGCATTTAATAATGGCTATAAATCAATTGATACTGCGTCATTATATAAAAATGAGCATATTATTGGTGATTTTTTAACTAAAAATCAAATAAATCGTAATGATATTTGGATTACTTCAAAAATGAATCCAAAAATCTTTATTAAAAGTGAGACTGATATTATTGAAAGTATTAATAAAACACTATCAGATTTAAATACTAATTATTTAGATTTATTTCTAATTCATTGTCCCAAAGAAGAACATATTATTAAATGTTGGTCAATTATGGAACGCTATTATAATGAAGGAATTTTTAAAAATATAGGAGTTAGTAATTTTGATATTCATCATATTGAAAAAATAAAAGAATTTTCTAAAGTTCCTATTTTTACTAATCAAATTGAAGTAACGCCCTTTTTAAAACGCCCTAATATTATTAAATATATGAAAGAAAATAATATTAAAGTTAGTGCTCATTCTTCTTTGGCTAAGGGTGAAAAACTAGATGATCCTATTTTAAATATGCTAGCTGCTAAATATAATAAAACACCAGCACAAATAATGCTTAAATGGGCTCTTCAAAATGATTATATTATAATGCCGCGTTCTAGTAATAATAATCATATTAATGAAAATATTAATTTGGATTTTATTATGAGTGATAATGATATGGAAGAATTAAATAATATTTCTACTTATCATATTACTCATCCGCAATATATTTTAAATTAATTTATTATATTTGATATAAATTAATCAGAAAAATCAGATGATTCATTTGGTGTTACATCAGAATTAGAACTATGTTCACAATCGTTATTTAGAAATTGAGAGTCTTCTGATTCAGAATCGCAATGATATTGGTATTCTGGTTCATCTTCTTTTTTAACTATTTCATTAATAGTATAAATTTGATAATTTGAATAATCAATATCTCCGCCTAAACAGATATAATAACCTAACTCTGGAATAATAAAATCTTTATTATCATTAGTTTCTTCTGTATTTGTTTTATATTCCATAAATTTATGAAAAAAATCTTTCATTATGTCTTTTTTCTCTTTAGTAATAATAAATTTTCCAGTATAAGGGTCAAATTCACACTCAATTCCATAGAATAATTCTGTGTGGTCATTTGAATCAATCTCACTAATATAACACTTAACATCTTTAAATTCTTCTAAGAATTCATCAGAAAGTTTGTATTCAGTATTGCCTTCATTAAAACCGTAAATGCTAGTAGGATAGATAAACATTATAATATTATTATTAATAATAAAATTAATTTAAATCAATTTTTATGGGGATAGATAAATCAAAGATTTTTATATTCTACTGTTGTTTTATTTCTCATATTCAAAATCTCGAACATTATCATCATTTAGGCTATTAATCCTATTATAATTATCCTTATAATATTTATGCTTTTTGAATTTCTTATCCAAATGAGGATTATTAAATAGAATTTTTAATGCAGATGAAAGTGATTGGTCATCAAATTCACCATCTACACCGCCGCCATATTTGCATTGAATAAATGATTTAGTATCTTCGTACTTTTTAATCATAATTTCAAAAAGAGATTTACCATTAGTATCAGTACCATTAATATACTTTTTACTCATACAACATTCAATCTCATCTTTCATACTAAATACATCAGACACAACATCTTTGTATCTGGATTGTTCAATATAACATTGTTTAATTGCTTCTTCATATTGATATAAATATCTAATAATAATATGTGTCATATCTTGATTAGATTTAATTTCATTATCTTCATAATATTCATAATATTCATTATAATCACGCTTTGCATGAGTTTTTATTGTTTGATGAATATCTTTAAAATATTCATCATTTAGTATATTGTTTAGTAAAAATATACGCTTGTCATTAATTGATAATTTATCAAATTGGTCTTGCATTATTATAATTATAATAATTAATTTTAAATAATTATCATTCAATTTTTATA